>Ga0126342_10007179_pt1 | contig 19851 bp, 22 predicted proteins | sample Cyp1metagenome_FD_92528 | JGI IMG/M metagenome (GOLD analysis project Ga0126342, IMG submission 92528) | Coral microbial communities from Lord Howe Island, Old Settlement Bay, Australia - Cyphastrea 1 metagenome | ecosystem: Host-associated > Invertebrates > Cnidaria > Coral ... | reverse complement strand
TTGCCAGCCCATGGTCCTTGATTTTGTAGCACGGTAGGGTTTCAGACTGGCTCTCCAGAATCGAAGGTTTTTGGGGTCCCAACACCCTCGATTCTGTAGAGGAAATTGCAACCAGGATTATATTATGCATTAATACCAGTATATACAGCTTGGTTATAAAATGTACATTTTACATCCCAACAGAGCTTCCATTTGGGTCTAGGATCCCTCCTGAAATCCCCACCAAATCACCTCACCTCGCCCGTGGTGAGCGCAAAGAGCGGTCGATGTCGGAGCTGCCAAAGGCCAAAGAAGTGCAAGAGTCTGGCAGCTTTCCCTGCAGGGAATCTTCCCTGTAGAATGACCCATTTAAATAAACAGAAAGTGGTAAATAACACTAGTTCAATGGCGTTCTATACTTTTCTATCTGCTTGGGGTTTTGCTATAAATGGTGATAAAATATGAGAATGTGTGATGAATGGGACATCCTCGGCAAAACTTATTTGCTATCACTGATTTGATATGTGCGTTTTTCCCATTGGGGATCATCATCCAACATCAAATGGAAATGCAAAAACACAATTGTATTATTAAACATAGTAGTTGAAACTCACCTATAATAGCCTATAAATGGAGGTTATAGTTTGGAAAATCAACCACAAATGTGGTCGATTTCCGACACGTTGAAACCGCCAGTGTTGCATCTTGCATCCACCTGAAGATGAGGCAGTTTCCAGTTTTTCCAGCAATGGGTGTGATGCATCAGCATCATAAGGCACTGGTAGAGGTGAGACTCGCGTACGTGGTGGTCGGAAACCTGGGATGTTGAAATATGGGTAACTCTTTAATTGGGAAACCTAAGGGACATCATGAAGGTTTCACTAAGAAAATAATTTCATCAAAACTGGAAGAGTGGGAAAAAAAGGCCTCCAATTCTGGTTCGCAGCACCCGTATTTGCTGGTTGAAACATGTTGGAACTGTAAGATTTTGAGCCATGCTACCACTGGTTGCAGGGTCATAGTCGGGATCATCTGGATGAAGCTCTGGAAAAAGAAACGATGAGACCTGAGAGCCGTGCATCTGTTCATCGTCAAACTGTCAAACTACTTCTAAGGGATTACAAAGTTAGCTAGATATGGTAGAGAAAAGTCTTTGACTTGGTCAACAAACAAAATTGAAAAACATATATTATATAGATACATGAATGTATGTATATATATATATACATCTCAAAGTGACAACTGACTTTGTAGCACTCCTCGCCCTGCACTCTTTTTCACCTTCTGCCTAACAGTCAGTCTGTTCATCTGCTATCCTCAGGTTTGCCTTGGGTCGGTCACAGTGTGACATGCGCATAGCCCCAGACCAGTGTCCACTCCTGGTCAGAACTGCCTGGTCACCCCAGGCTGGAACTTGCTTTTGCAGGCATCACTACTACACCCAAGGCACTAGAGGAATTCAAATGTGAGGATGACTGCAACCAAAGGCAGATGGAAAAAGATGGTAGGGAGGTACGACGAATAAAAGCTAAATCCATGGCAGCGCCACCATGGGTCATCAAAACCTAACCTACTGATATCGTCAGCCCAGTTGCTCTTGCTTTGGACGTTTACTTTGGACGTATTCCCAGTAACCCTGGGCGCGCAAGGCAAACAGGGCTAGATGAATCAGGTGACCGAGCTTTGCCAGGTCGAGATTGCTGGAACGCCATCTCACTAGGGCCATCACTGCTGCCACGCTGTCAAGAAACCAAAGACCTTGACGAGTGCGAAAAAGGTCAGGTCTCTCAATGAGGGCATACAGTACCATCGAAAGTTCGAGCTGCACCATGTGGGTCTTCGCCGGTTGCCAGAGGGCTTGAAGTTCAGCACAATTGGTAGCAACAGAACTGAGACGAATCTGTGACCCGCCAGGTTGGTAAAAGATAAGGTGGAAACCACCTGGGCCAGGGCCGCCAGCTTCGACAGCAGCATCAGATGCTGCCAAAAGTCGAGTCTGCTGCAACGGGAAAACTGCAAATTCACGTTTAGGCTCAAGGCGCATAACTGCTACGATCACCTCGAAACATGCTTCAATCTCTGGTGTCAAAGCCAACTTGCCAGTTGCTCGGGCGTTGTAGATGATCTCTTTGACCTTTTCATGGAGCCTAGCTCGAGCCCAAAATTTGACAGGTTGTGGGTGAGGCCCAGGAACGTCCCTGAGTCAAGTGAAATTCGAGTGTGTTGGCACGCTTCCCAATTCGCCAATTCCACCAATCTGGAAAATCGGTTGAAGGAAGTCACCGCAAGGGGTAATCCAAACAGCAGGCCCGAGTAGCTTTTGCCACTCGCCATGAAACCAAACCACCACAGGTGAGCTGCGCAACGCTGACAGTCTCTCTTGCAGCAGGGCATTTTGACCAAGGGGGGAACAGTTCCGACTCACTGGTGGTGGGAATGACAAATGGAGAATGCCTGATCTCGACTGCGTGCACCCAACACGTGTATGCAGCCAGGTCATGGCTCTCCCTTGCCAGCCTCTCCACATGCTGCTTGAACTCCAAGAAGGCTGCTGCATGGAGGATATTCCCCTCCCAAGACCTAGAAAGAAAGCAATGAATGCTATTTTGCTTCAACTCCCCTTGAGCCAAAATGATAGCATTCATTGGCTCACTTAAAGATGACACATGCACACCCAAAGCCTGCCAAGCTCAATGCATGAATGAATATATATACAGTACATATATATATTTAGTATATATCAAACGATCTTTTCTTTGGCAAGTTCTGGCAGGGCATGTTGCACTATTTGTCTTTGACATGTTTCGCTAGACATCTTCGTTGTGGCTGAGGGCCGCTCTGTCGCTCGAAGATGGCGAGTCTCATAGCGGCTTTCTAGGAAATCGCGACGCTCGTCCTTCACAAAGCACAGGAGACACCGTGCTTTTGATGACTTGGAATCGTGCCTATAGGGTTGAATGTGAATATATGTGAATATCACCAGTGATTAACTCATCCATGGTATGTGATGCCATGTTTAGAATTGTCGCTTGCAAGGTGTGATAGAGTGTGTGATCTTTCAATGAGTCGAGATGCCCTCCCTATTCTCCCGGATTTTTGTGGATACCTGCCTGCAAAACATGCCGCTGAAGATCAAAAGAAACATAAGCTGTCGAGGCACCATGTGCTTTTTCCTCGGTTGATGTGCTCCGAACATGCTCCGAACATGCTCCAAACATGCTCCAATATCTCCAATCCAAAAGTTTCCCTCAGCACACTCCGAAAGTGCAGTCTCCACTGTATCCACCGATGATTTTCTGCCAAGGCTCCCAACGCTCCAGCAAGGTACGTGCTATGGTACTCTTTCCAGAGCCATTGGGGCCCAGAATGGCCCAACGTTCACCCGCCTGAAGTTTGAAGTCCAAATCCTTCACCAACGTTCTGGGTGGAGGGCCGTCAACCTCCTGGGATGCATCTGAAGCCATTCATAATCATTCTAGAATATACCTTGGTGTTAGTATGTATAATGTTAGTGGGTACCTGGTGGTTTTTGACCCTTGAAAATGATAGTTTCAATGAGTTTCATACACTTTCACATCCATTCACGGTCTTCCAATGTCTTCCATGTCACGTCGAGTAGCAATGGGCTGCTTCAGCTGCAACGTGAGCTGGGACCCCGAGTGGAATCGACCACCAGGGGCCCATCTCGACAAAGCGGAGATCGGTCTCTGGCACCTGACAATGCTGGGGACATGATAGGAACCAGTTACTGGGGAATATATTGACCAATGATATCCATGAGGTGTTCAATTATTATTACATATTATTACTGAGTACTGTATATCATTCTAGAAACATACATACATGGATATATATATATATATGTATACATCCAACAATCAACGGGATCATATTCCCAAACAAGAGGGGAAAATGGAAAAGAGCTGCAACCACCAGTACCAAGTTTGCCTGGCCGTATGACGAATCATGCTGGCGATGCAGCACAGAGTCCAATCCAAGCGAGGGAAAAGTCTGCAACGAAGCTTGAAAAGGTTGGATGATCATGATTGAGGTTGTGGTTCAATTCTTTCATGTCAGTTTTGAGATGTATCTGATGATAGGCGGTCTGGATTGCAAAAGAATAGCAGTGGCAGCCGCAGCCCTGTTTGCTTTTGAGCTTTGCAGCTAAAAATGGCAAAAAGCAAACAACGGATGCTTACCAGGCTTTCTTGGCCTTGCTTTGGATGTGTGCTTTTTCATCTCGGTGTTTTGGAAGGATGCTAGTCTTCATGGTACAGCTTTGTTATTCATCTCTGAAAAGCCAATGGCTGCTGCGCAGCGGAGCAGCAACGGATGTATGGGATCATGTTCAACTGTAAGCCTAAGTCTGACTGACCAAACGGAACGCTGTGTCATCCATTAGGGGATTCAAGTGGTGAACTGGTTGGTGGTGAACTAGTTACTAGTTGAGTAAGTAGCAAAATGACCAACACCTGCGGGTGGTCCTCCAATTTGGTCATGAATCCCAATTTACTGCCATCAAAATCATCAAATAATCAGGAAAATATTGCAAATGATGGAGAAAATGACTTCAAACCACTGGATTTGGGTGGTTTTCCATGGTTGTCCTGTAAAAAAATTGGGAATTTTAATGATGAATTGCTGGATCTGCTGGGTTTTCCCATGATTTTCGCTGAGTGCCCCAACAACTTCCACCACCAGGTGTCACAGCTGCGCTGGCAGTGCCCCCCGGGTTTCCGCGGTTGAAGCCTGGCGCCGATTTTTCTGGGGATCTTCATGGGTAAAATCCCAGGAAACTATAGATGATTAGTTGACTATTATGGGTTAATCCTAGGAATTACCATCAAAATGGGTAAATCGTACTGGGTAAAATCCCATGATATTAGTAAGAGTGCCCATCGATAGACTATATAGATGATTTACCTATGAACCACGGTGACTTTCCATAGCTACCTTTGGTTTCGAGGGGAACTCATGAATTCTTAGCTTCATTTCCCAAAGTCGGATCGATCAATTACGGACATCCTAGTCAATGGCATTTCAAAGTCCAATGAAATCGCCATTCACACCAACCTGCGAAGGAAGTCAAAGACTGGCGACATCAACCATATGGGTGTCTGAAAATGGCGCAATCCCCAAAAATGACGCAAATTTAACGCGGAAAATGATGATGAAACACTGCACAAAGCCATCTGATCAGCTTTGGCAGGAGGAAGGAATTCTGGGAGGCCGGCTAGACGTGGCTGCTCCAGGTTCAGGTAGACTGGGCCGGAAGGCTGTACCAGCCTCCAGTAGCCAAATAGTAGGACAACCCCGCCTCCGAGATCTTGCTTATCAGCTCTGATTTAGGGTCTTCAGTCTACACATTTGTTTCACTCTGTATGTAACCTCCAAAAAAAGATAGACCAGTCATCTACCAGAAATTCACGTTTACTTTTCTATCTGTTCTATCTTTTGGGGGGATCCAAATTTACATCCAATTGACTGTCTCAAGGATTGCAGAACCTCAGGCGCTAAAAGCTTGACCGCAATCTGCTGGATTCTGCTGGCCTCCATTTCCAAGGGGCCTCCTGCAGTGTCAGCAGTGTCTGATCACTCATCCAGCCATACTCAGAGAACCCCTCAAAAGATTCTAGTAAAACCCCCAACACTCCTCCCAAATATCATTACAGAAGCACGATTATAGCAGTAACTCCCCCCAAGTAATCAGCTCCATGGCTGGAAAATCCTCCATTCATAGATGATTTTCATTGATTTTCCCAGCTATAGACCTCCATTGAGAAGGGATTTTCCACTGCTCTCCTGGAAGTGGTGCATAGGCATCCTTGAGCCGCTCATGGAAGTCGCGCCGAGGCTCTCGGTACCTGACATTGCTCTCGGGTGTGCCCAAGGCTGCAATGGTGATGTTCATGGGTCAAAATTGTTTTTTTACTGACATTTGGATGGTCAAAACTATGTATGTATGTATGTGTGTGTATGTGTAAACATAATTGAATAGATATATGTATGTATTATATATATATATATTATATATATTATATTATATATATATATATATTATATATATTATATATATATATTATATATATATAAATAAATGCAGTGCATGTAATTACCCAAAAAAATGAATTGTTTGAAATTGTTTGAGAGTTTAAAGCTACAAAATATGACCAATGTTGGGGAAAATGGTATCCCAACTCTAAGCCACACCCTGGTGATCATCCACGAATTCTCCGCTCTCCAATGACCCGCCTTTGACTCTGAGCCGTGCTGGACCGAGGCGTCACAGGTAGACTCCTGTGGCCAGGCATGTCGTGCACTGTTTCGAAATACATTGATCTGGGATGATCTGGGTCGAAGCCTGAACATCTGACAAAATTAGGTGATGGTGGTGATGGTGGTGATGGTGGTGATGGTGGTGGTGGTGGTAGTGGTCGTGGTTGTGATGGAGGAGGGCGGTCCGGTGCTGACGGTAACGTGACGGTGATGGTGACGGTGATGGCGATGAAGAAGAAGAAGAAGAACCAGAAGAACCAGAAGAAGACAACGACGACGATGACGAGGAGGAGGAGGAGCCTCAACCTCGTCAACCTTCTCAACTACATGTCGGCATGATGTTTGGATGTTCAGGAACCATCAGTGACCTAGTTCAACGGGGGCATGCCCATGGCCGTCCTGGGTCGCCTTGAGCTGCAAGGTGAAGGAGTCCGGGACCTGCGAAGTGGGTATCAACTCGTACCCCGCTGGGACTCCTACTGTCCGTACAGTGGATGTCCCAGGATAGGAAATATCGGAAAACATGAAACCCATTGAAACCCCATAGCTATGCCATAGCAAATCTTACTCCTGGTAGTTCAAGTCGTTTGCAAAGCTTTCATACAGCACAGGCCTTGCTGGACCCTGGATCTCACCCGCACCTAGCCAGGGGTGCAGTTCGAATGGAGCTCCTCGGAGAGAACCTGACACCAAGCGAGTGCTACACAAAGTGGAAGCAGATGGAAGCAATCAAAATCCAAAATCATCAAAACCACTGTGTTTGCTGCGGCAAATCAAACCATGGATGTTGGGACGCGCCACACGAAGAATCTGAGACCATCTACAGTGAAAGACTAGACCGTTTCATCGATGCTGAATGTCGTGTCAGCACATGCCTTAGGGAATCCCCAATGTCTCGAAAGTTAGGTTCCAGCTTCAGCGTGTTATCCTGCGCATGCGATGCGACATGAGAGTCGTGCAAAGTATTGGAAAGTTGGAATGAAACTGGCTCATCTGCAACCTCCGTCAAAACTCACTCACGTCTGGGTATGGTTCAAAACTGAGCTTCCAACCCTGCAAGTTTGGTCATGTTCAATGTTGAACTTTCCGTTTTGGGAGGTTTAAACCATACTCAAGTATGGTATTATGCACACCCAAAAAATATTGTGGTTTTACATGTTTTTGTATGTTTTTGTGCGTTATTTAACCATCACTTTGGATGGTTTATGCAGTTTATATATGCCCATCTGAAACAACCATGGCATGACTGCCCGCTTTTCCACGCAATCGATGGTGCGAGGTCAGGCGCAGAAGTCAGAGCCACCGCGCACGAAAGCGCCAAGAACGGGACCGTAGCTGCCTCCAAACATCAACGATGTCGGCTGATATCACGGTCAGCGATGTTTCTTTGTGTCTGTTTCTGTGTGTGTGTGTGGGGCCAAAAATGTCAAAAATTGTGGGAATGTTTAAGAATGTGTTGGATTGTTTCGGAATGTCTCAAGATGTTCCAAGCACATCATGCACATCTGTGTCTCAACGAAGCGTGCCGGGGAAGTTGAGAGGTCCCCGTTTCTTGTGGACAAAAAATGGGCAATCTCTGGAGGATGATCTGCTGAATCCGCAGCTTTTTTACTCTTTTTAGAGCAGTCCGCAACATCACAAGGACCGAGATATTTTGAGGCATTAACCCACGGACCCTCTTTTAGGGCAAGATGCCGACATCTGCTGAATCAAAAGCTTGTCAGCAAGTGTGTAGCGCTGGAACATCTCTTGTGGATTCTGGTGTTTTTTTTCAATAGAAAGCAGTATGCCAGAGGAGATCTCACCTCACATTTTGCACAAATGTGGTCCGCCTAGCCTGCTACCATGCAATGAATATCATTTATCTCGTGTGGAACGCCTGCAATGCCTAGGATTTAAGGCTTGCAGCCACGGTGACACGACGGCTCTCCGAAGACCCGAGGTTTGGTGGCCTCTCAGTAGCATTCCAAAGGCGCCCAATTCCTGGGTGGTTTTCAAAGACGGTCACATGCATAGTGACTACTATGGCATAGTGGGTTGAAACATGTTGAAACATGTTGAAACTGTGGTACCCCCTGGTGAACAGAAAAATATACAAAAATATCAAACTAGCATAGCTGGATGTTCATCCCCCCAGATGTAGTATTATGATGTATTATGATAGATTCTCATCATTTCTCATCCATCTCCACGTTGAGAGCTGGGAGCAAAAGGCCCCGAAGTCCCTAAGTGATCTAAGTGCATTCTAGTCTCAGCTGGCGATCATGACCTGACACTCTTGACAGGATGGGCGTGGGTAAGAACAAACAAGGTAACTCTGGTGAACATGCTGAAAATCGTCATCAGCATAGAACTAGAATGTTGAGTCATGTTGAGTCAATATACTGTAATTGTCTGTAACTTTGCTGCCAATGGGTGTTTGGTAGCTTTGATCCACAGTCAGATTATGTCAGATTGTGCCAACTGAAAAGAAACCATGGTGCCATGGAAGCAAATCCCGGGAGCCTTCGTGCAAGGCCTTTCCATTGTGCTTCACGATCTTGGGACCCCTGGCCTGAACACCGTCCGCAGCCACACCGAAGCTGGCTGCAACGTTGGAACCACACCGGGCACCGGACCAATGGTGCTGGGCGCATCTTCTCCACAAGACGATCCAAAGCCTCCGAAGTCGGCGCATCTGCATGAGAAGCCGGGCGGATGTGTGTGTGTGGGTTGACAGAACTTCCGTACAATACACATTAACAATCATTAACATATAGTATACACATGTATACACATAATGTATGCACCTGTGTAATATTACACTTTTTTCGTGAAGCATTGTTGTCTCACATCCAGGACTTGCCTTTCGATGGTCTTCGTTCTGGCGCATGAGCGTCACCTGACATGTCACATGGGCCTGTAACTGCCTGAAAACCGGTGGATTTGTTCAACACTCCACTGTGTCAGTTTGGGTACAATTTTGATGGGCAAAACCAAACATATCATATCATAACACTTCTCACTAGCACTAAACTCTAAACTAGTTAGCACGCACGCGCACACACACACAGGGGTTGCTGTAGCAAGATCCTAACCCAACCCAGCCTGAGCGTATGCCTGCTTGTGCTCAGCATCCACCTCCATTCTCTCCATGAAATTCATGGTGCTGCGCTTTCGCCGCGCCTGCACGACATCATCTTTAACAAAACATGCAGGAAGGGCACCACATCTGGTCCCATAAGATCCTGCTGAAATCTCTACCAACAGGAAACTCAGCCAGCACTGAAGATGGATCAGCATCCGGTACTCAAAATGAGAAACCTCATGAACCTTGCTGGGTCGAAACCTCATGTTTCCTAGTTCATACTAGCATGAGTCGATCCTCACATCTACCAAATCCCAGTTTTTGCCGGTGAATATATCCAGATTTTAGGTGACCCACACCCGTATTTATATAACCACCAACGAATGTCAGCTTCTATATATCCAAAATTTAAATGACTAACAACACCAGTAGTGACTCCCTACCAAAAAAATGATTAGTATATGATTAGTAAATATCTCTATTTGTAGCAAAAAGATTGAAGTAGCGAGGTACCCATTCCAGGTTAAGATTTCACCACCAACCCAGGGAGTCAACTGGCCATCTGTTGACCTCAATGAGTTGCTTCTTCTCATAGAGGGCTGTGAAACCTGCGCCACCGCCCGTTTTGGGCGTGCAGGCCACCTAGGTGGCAAGCGCCAACCCGACACACGTAACGGTCATGGCGAACCAACCAAAACATACCAAAACCATGTTGGGATTCTTGGTAGCTCCAAACTTTGATGTTAAAAATATATAGATGACATAGATGGAAAAATAGAAGTCACCTGTTAATTATGGAAGCTCATTATACTTTGATTCTGATACTTTCGTTGTGGGGCCACTGGATGGAACCGGCAGTTTCCACCACGTGTCGACCAGATCTGAGTTTCTGGCATAGGCTGTCAGATTGGCTTGGCGAACAGGATCCATCCCGAGACTGGCAGAGTATGGCTAGCTGAGGCAGCTGAGGAATGGTGGAAGCGGGTGGACAGATCAAGCTACGAGTACTGTGGACGGTTCCTGCGGCTGCGACTAACGAAACCAAAATCAGCCGGTTGGGAGCATGTCACATTTTTTTCCGCCAGCTTTTGAAAACAGCTTGGGCTTGGGTAAAAGTGGCTACGGTTGTGCTTCCCTTGCCACAGGCCACAGCTGACACTGGCACTACTTGGGTCTGATGGCCTTCAGAAGAAAACGGTACAGAAAAAGGGAAAAAAACTCCAAAGGCAACCCGCACAGCCTGCACAGCCCAGCCTCCAAAGGCCCTCTGGTCAAACGGAAGTGACTCGCGCAAGCTGACTCTATTGAGCCGAAGATGGCATGTCGCAACATCCGGCTGGTGCTGCTTGACCAATGATGTCATATATATGGAGCTTGCGTAAAATGGGGGGGTATCCCAATGTGGATGGTTTTTATACTGGAAAATCCGATTAAAAATTGTTGATTTAGGGGTCCGCCATTCTAGGAAACCTCCATATATAATATTAATAATTAATATCTGCTTTGTGTTCTGACCATCTCCCTACGGAAGCCCAATCGCTCCCAGCCTGTGTTGGCTGAATCATCATCCCATTCTGCATCAGCGTCGATCTGACGGGCGTAGTTCGCCACATACCTGGGCTGTTTGGAGCTGAGCCACGATATAAACACATTCCCATTCCATTGCTTTGGCTGGATAATTGGTATTGCTATTATAGGTTGTAGTATGTTATAGTATGTTACGGCGCTTTTGTTGTAACATAGTATGTTGTAGAATGCTGTAGTTTGTGATAGTATGTTAACGTTCCATATCTCAACCCCTCTTTCAATCCTCTTAAACTAGATGGTATATTTGTGTAAATTTCACTATAGCTATAACAACCAACCAGCAGTTGGGTATGTTCATGGTTCAGCCAAACATCTCCAAACTCAACATCTGAGCGGCTTGCCGCTGAGCTACCATGACTCATCGCTAAAGACTTGAAGGCAGGGTGAAGCTTCCATGGCCACGCGAGTCAAGTGCCTTCGCGGTGAAGTTACACACCCCCGCAATTGATTCCATACTGCCGTGAAATCCTTGCGACCAAGTGATTTCTGGGAGTAATATTCCAAATTCCACAAAAAGATCCAAGGAAAAGATCCCAGCAGTCAAGGTGAGTCAAGGTGATTGTTAGATCCAAAGTATTCTGTTGCACCTGCCATCTTCGTCTCGATAGCGTCTGTCCAGTCTGGGCACGTCGTGGATTGCAGCTACTCGGAGCCCTGGAAAACGTCGGAGAGCGTCCTGGCGCAAAAAATGCTGGGAGTTTGCGGGTGGATTATGAATGCAGCAGGCTCTCTTAAGTGAAACCCTGCGAAACTGGAACCAATTGCAAAATGATACCCCTGGTTCGGAATGCAACCCTCATGTGTTCCTTGCCCTGGTCTGTGGTCCTCGGCCATTCTCACCGCCACACGGCCTTTTGGGCCATCCAGTAGCAGAGCCACAGAGTGATTCTGCGCTCCCACAGAGTGTAAAGCCTGGCGAAACAGGGATTGGCAGATGTCCCATTCCAAGCGGATGTTCGACGCCTCCAAGTGTTTGAGAAGATCCCTTTGGGTGATAGGACTAGGAGATGTCATATCGTTTCACTACCCTTGTGAAATCAAGGAGTCTTCCCTCTTTGGTTCCTGACAGTTTGGCATGTCATTAAGTCAAGCAGCCCAGTCAAGAGCTGCAAATGCATCACCTGATCTCCTCAGGATTGAGAGGCATCAATAGGGGATCCTACCAATCCAAAATATCACAATTCAACTCCAGAACTAGAGGTGGTTCGTTCAGTTACGTTCAATTACATGGGTTTGTCTGAGAAGCGGGTACCAACAATCCAGCCAACTTAATCATGTTTCCAGATAGTGATCTAGGAATTCATGGATTTATGTATTTATGGTGATCCCTAGTTAATCCAATCACACATATACATATACATATATATATATATACATGTACGTATACATGCGTCATCAATGTAGTGTGTGTGTGTGCGGCGTTGTATCTCTGCATGACTATAACTATACATATATGTCATGCATTATCATAATATTAGATATATTGGACATGTGATCTCATTATAATCTGTGCGCATTGTCTGATGGAAACCACTCCAAGCCGTTGTGGCCCAAGTCTCATCTCCAGTACCCCCTGACACGCTGGTGCCAAGTCTGCGGCCACCGAGTCTTTCAGCGCCCGCTCCAAGGCCAACACGCGCCTCGAAAAGTGGTCAGTTCTTGGTGGTTTCAACCCATCCAAACCATGTTTATAAATACAAAGCATAATATATAATAATCCCATATAATATATAATAATATATAATACATATATGTTATATATATATATGGTATGCAGCCACTTGGGATCATCAAGCCAGGCGGAATGAAAAAGAACATACGATGTAAAACTAGCAACCAATAGCCATTGCTCTTCTTCGAGTTTATCTTGCTGCTACATGAAGCTGATAAAGCCAACACAACATGCACTACATGCAAGGACGGACTCTAAAATCCAGGGCCTTTCTCATGCTCTAGTACGGGGAGGGAGATGGAGAGAGTATTATTCTAATGCTACTCTACAGGCACAAAATACCAGTACCAAGCCCATTCCATGCCGGCCCCACAGGCCTTCCGGGCACAGCACGTGCCCATGCACAGGCTGCACGAGTGGAGCCGCCATTGCCCACGCCAGACTCCACGATAACCTGCACACCTGGGGGACTCTCCGCCCAACCCTCCACCATAACCATCCGGGACCATCCATAAGTCCTTCCATACGTATCATTCCATCCTAGTCCTGTCCCCATCCCAACTCCTCATCCCCCATATTATGATTGTTATGTGACGTGTGTATATTATATATATATAATTATACTGTATATATTATATAATATTATATATATATATATATATAATTATATATAATTATAATATACATACATTGACACATTGATGTATATACAAATCAAATCCTCTGTCTCTGCACCGCCATCCCAACTCCCAACTCTACTCCAGCACCTTGGAGATCCGCCAGGCTATGAAACAGAAAGGCCTCCGAAGGCAGCACGGAACCCCGAAGGCCCAGCAATGGTCGCGTCCTTCGCCACGCCTCCGACAGAGGTGTCAGAGCCAGTTGCTGTCGGAGCAACGCCCGCAGCTTCACCTGGGATGGGTTCAAAGATGAAAGGGCCGGAATTTAGCTGCTTTTAGCATCTTTTAGCTGGTCACAAAACAGACTTTGGGAAGCAAGGAGCACTTAAGACTTCAGAGATCTTAAGAGTGCTTGCTGGAGAGGGTCATTCCCAAAGAACAGGGACATTCTTCGATTGGGAAGCCACATTTTTTCACCCAGGTATTATCAATTGCTAACGATGTGTCCTTCGAAATAGTCAACAGAGAAGTGCTTTTGCACATGGTTTACCAATGTTTACCATCAACATCAATGGGTAGCCAGGGGGATCTTCCAATATCCTGGCCCTTTCGACATGTCACCAGGTCATCCACGGGATGTCTGAAAGATGAGCTCCTTGATGCCATGGCCATGGCTGGAGCCGTGAAGGCCGCCGTTTCCAGCAACGCCAAGGCTTCGCAGCTGGGCCAGCTATGGGACAGGAACTCCAAGAGACCTGTAGGTCGAGATCCTTGCGAATGTCATGGCGGACATCGTTCGGAAATCCCCAAAGTATGGCAATGTCTTCTATGGCAATCTATGGCAATCTATGGCAACTTATCCAAAATTTTGACCTGAATTGACAGGAAACTGGTGGATAAACCATGGGAGTTGGGGGCTCCAATTTTCAGACCCCAGATCTGATGAGGGTAGAAGTCAGACTGACGCAGCTGTACTCAGCAGATGGAAGTAGAACAACGTAGAACTTCGTATCAAACAAGGGAGCCTATAGATATCCACACAAAAGAAAAAAAAACATAGGATTTTGAGTGCTGAGTTTCGACCCATACCATTGGCCCCTTGCCAAGAAAAGAATGACGGTGCCACAGCATCCATATATACTCGCGTCCCATCTCGTCCCGAAAAGTGCCTCCATACTTGTGGCCTACTTATGACCATATATATCCATATATCATATCTGCACAGACATGCACTGTAATATACACGCATACACAGCATAACACGGCGTGCATATGTCAATCCTCTAGACTCATTTCAACGGACTCTGACTCTCAGCTGAGGGACGGCTCCTTTCAGAGCGCAAGTGTCGGTTCCAGGTCTTCTCGACATCGTGTAAGTATAGATATTGAAATCGAGGCACCTCAGAAGCAAATAGTCTGTGGTTTTCACGCTACCTGGACATAATAGCTGCTGTTCCCAACATCTGTTACATAGCATGAAATCGCAACAAAAAAGGAGTGGTCCAGTCTCATCATGGTTCACCCTTGCAGCCAGCATGCCTCGGAAGCAGCGGCTCTAGCTGCGCTGGCAGCAGCTGAAAGTGAACGCCGCGAACGCACTGTTTGGTGCTTTCCTGACCACGATGGAGCGAGTTGATCTCAGCGAAGAGAGAAACCTCTTCAAATAAAAAATCAAAATCAAGATAGAGAGCAGTATTTGTTCCAAATTGATTCTTGACTCAAGATGGGGTTTCGTTAAACGGATGTCTTATCTATCAAGAAACCCATCAAATCGATAGTCAACACTCGAAAGGGCACCGAGTCCCAAGTTCAAGTGCCGACCAACCGAGTCCCATTTCGATAACCCTCCTTTGAGGAGACGGGAAATGTCCGCTTTTCTTGACCCCTGTTGGCTGGTTGATATTCCCATTTATTGATATTTATTGAAGATACATCTTGTAATTCTAGAAGATATCACCAACCGAACCCCTTTATATAACTTTAAATCACCATCCAAACCATCCAGGACCTTAAAATCACCACAAACAAATAGCAGCAACCAAGAGAAACCTAGAAAAAGCAAGTACAAATCCATCCAAAACCTTCAAATCACCGACCAAAAATTACCCAAAAGTCACCATCACACTGCCCCTGCCGCCCCTGGCCTGCAGGAATCGGCAATGGTCGCCGTTTCCCGGGCATCCACGCACCAAGCCGCGGCGATGCCCGGAGGATCTCAGGCTCTGGGGGAGGAGGACCCACCTGCCGAACTTCGAAATGGCCATCATTTGTTCAGACAAAGACACAAAGTGCTACTTTGGTGATCTGAAAACATGATGTTCTGGGTCATGTTCGTGTTGCTTTTAAAGTATTTTAAAGTCTCTGGATATCTCAAGTACTTGTTGCCTTGCCCACTGACAGCTGAGTTTGGACACAAAGACACCGAGAATAATAAGGCCTTCGGCGTCGAACGCCAAGCTGCTTCAACTCTCTTACCCCAACTGCTTCGTCGTTCACCATCCGCAACCTGCACACAGCAACATGAGAGCACCACAAGAACGGCAAGTGGGATTCTGGGACCATTGTAATATTGTGCATGAAAATGCTACTCAAGGGGGATTTGGGATAGTTATGATGTAAAACTACAAAACGGAGGATTTGACTGTGGTATATTATATACGAGGATATTATGACTAGAATATATGGCTTAACTCGAGAACGGGATGGCTTAAAACCAATCGACATTGCCAAAATCTCAAGATTGGGATGCCAAAAGATTGAACTTTGGACAACATCCTGCTCTCTTGCCACTCTTGCCTGCATGCCGCGACGTAGCAAAGCCAGAAGGGAAAAAAGTGGCCAACCAGATTCGATAATGCCTGTGACGTGGCAACTTTGCACCACTTCTGTCACTTCAGCCAAAAGGGTTTCGCCATTCTCCTGCGAACTGTCCACGTTGCCGAAAACCCAAGATGTCTAGAAGATTTTACTCGTGTTGAACGTACAATAAATACACTGTGGCTTACATCATTGTGATACCGGTATCTACATAGCTATATATAAACGCGTATCATACTGTACGTATAGGATTTGTTCTCACTATAAATCAATACTCGTGGAGTTCCTCATCACAGGACAAGCTAAATTCTGCTTGGAGTTTCACCCAGCTGTCGTCCTTAAGGGCTTGCTGCCTTTCATGGGATCCCATGCCACACAGCAAAAACAGCCGCAGTGCCAGCTGAGCCAATTGACACCCAGCTTCGGACCTTGCGGACGCCAGCGGACGCTAGACGCCAGCGGACATGTTGGGGTGGATGGGATGTGCCAGTTGTGAATCAACTGAAGTTGGTTTGGACAAAAATACTATGAAAATGCTTTGAAGAATTGGAAAATTGCCAAATTCTGTGAGTCGAACGCCTTTGACGTGTTTGACTTTGACCCCAAAGGGGATCTCTGCCATTTTTTCAGCGTTTTTCCAAGTGGTTTCGCTCCACCTTCCAGTGCCTTCCAGCCTCAGTGCTTGCAGGGCCCACTCGGCAGCCGGCATCACATCTTGGGGTTTGATCTCCAGTTCAGCAAGGCCAGGCCAAAACGACCAGACGCGCAAGGCCCATCTCACCTTGCCGCTGGTGCTGACGGCTGTCGCCACCCATGGCAGCAAATACATCAAGTCTGGTTACCCATATAGGAGTTCCAGGCAGAAAGCTTGCATTCAATGTGAGACTCCTGTTGAAAACATTTGAAAACTCTGTGAAAGTAGTGATTTCAACAAGTCCGCAGGATTTTCGGGATTTGGGATAATAAAAACAGCCACCACCCAGAAAACAGTTGCAGATTTCCCTGTTTCTACTTTGACTGAAAAAATATGAAAAAATGCCGCGCCTTAGCCCAATCCTGGAGAGCATCACAGCTTCCGCAAGGCAAAGCAGGCACAACCGCAAGGGACGACAATGCAAGCAGCAAGCGAGACATTGGTAAACGCCAATATTCAAACAGGAACGGCAAAGCCGGATTCCGGAAACGATCGCGAAATTGTTGTTTTAACAAAATTAAAGATGTCAAAATTAAAGGACGGAAAATGATCTCGATCATATCTCACGATGTTGTTGCAAGACCAGAAGTTATGCCATTACTGCTATGGACATATCATACATGGACCATGTCTTCGGGAATAAACAGAATAAACACAAGAATTTAACGGCCTTCAAGCTGAAAGCCGATGCTGTGATAAGCTCCGGATCCACTTGTGCGATATGCTTGCTGATAAGTTTTGAGGCAAGCTATGCTGTGGCACACTGACAAACTCAGCTCGCTCTGTGATGTCCATTTGACCAATTGATTACTGCAACATCTCAAGGCCACTAGAGTTCATGTCAACAGTCCGCACTCAAGCAAGGCATTCAATGGCTGCCGCATCAAGGGGGGGAAGCGTACACTGATGGTTGAGCAGCAGTTCCTCGAATCAGGTGGAAAATGTCTCCCAAACAAGGCATGAATTCGATCTCTCAATCAGATCGATTGCTCTCTCTCTCTCTCTCTCCACTATGCATGCAAGCACAACCAAAGCCATGCAATCTGTGTTCAATGCAACCAAGAAGCGGAATCTTCAAGGATTTGGAGATGTAGATGCCACCACTGAGGCGAAAGCAGGCGTGAAATGTTTGAAACCCAATCAACGCTGCAATGTTCAAATTTCACTGCTTTGCTCTGTTTCTTTCGGCATAAACACTCACTGCTTGGCTCAGTCAAATCAAAGTCATCAACGTCATCCGAAGCCCTGCTAGGATGCAAATCAAAACGTTTCCTCAAAATGGTCGGATGATACCTCAAAATCCTGGTAAAAATGACTGTGGGTAAAACAATGTCATGTTTACCATCCCCCAGTCATCACCATGTTGATAGGTGATATGTTTAAACTGTGTTCCATTCCCAAATAGGTGATTTACTATTGTTTTACCCACATGATAAACAGTGATTTCCAGTAAATGCTTCAGCTTCGCGCTGGCGTTTGGACGCAACGCTGCCACAGCGGCTGAAGGTGGACACTACCTGGCTGGACCCCTGGTCATCCAACCAGAATGGGATTCCAACCATTAACTCAAGGGGTGAAAAGAAACCCGTCCATAAATATAATATATATATACGCATATATCAAGAACCCATCTATCCATGATTTTTTGTATCAGATTATTGTGGCAACTATAGGTTTATTAAACCATCTATACTATTTCTCATCTAGATCATACTGTGAATGGGATTCCTGATGTTTAAAAAAATGGTATGCGAACCCATCTATCATCAATGGGGGATGGCCATCCCCCAATAGGCGTCTGTAATTCAACTTCTGACCATGGCACAACTGAGTCTTTTAGAAATAGATGGAACCACCACTGGATTGAAGATCATGTGGTAAACCCAATGCCACAAAACTCTAATTTGGGGATGGTTTGCTTATATTATATACCATATTTCCGGTGAAATTAGGGATAGTTGATTCTTGGGTGCATCACATTACTGAAAAATACTGAAAATATATCCTCAATTGGTTCACAATGACTTCGACTGTGGATGACTGTTGCTTCCCATTGAGCAGATCCCGATGACACCCGTGACCTCCCCAAACGTAATGGAACTCTTCTGCGGGAAGCCTTCCTTATCTCGAGCCTTGGCGCCACACTATCGTTTTTCGCCAAAGGAAACCGATTTGATCTCATTGTTTCTTCTCATTTTTCCGGGATTTAATGGCTCTACAAAATGGGGTATTCTCAATTTTGAGCCTAACCCGTCTACAAATCAATGCACTTGTGGAGCGTGTCTGCTGAACCATTGATAGGGGCTGGCATTGAGCGTCTCCCCATTTTGCTAGCAAGGATTTCGAGTCGGTGGTTTCAACCCTGTCAAGAAATACGAATCACTTGGGATCGATATCTCAAATTGTATTGGCAATATTAAAAGTTTTACGTACGTATGTTTCAAAAAATGTATGGAAGTGTACTTAAAATAATTTCACATACACATAAATATCCCGCCGGGTCGGGAATGGAACGTGTAGGCGTTAGCAAGTCACTTCTCGGCACTTATGACCAACACTGGGATTTACCAGTGATTTTGCCTCTGACGATGATGCAAAATGCAAAATCCTGGTTGTGTTTTCGTTTTTTTGTTTTTTTACCTCAGCGGCAAGCAAATTTTCTCAAAATGCCGTTACCTCCACAGATGCATCTCTGAGAGCCGATGTGCCTATTTCCACAGCGGCGTGTGTTTTTACTCGCTGACTTGTCTTGCCTACAACTTGGCCACTTGAGTGCCACACAGGTGAAACAAGTTATCATGCTCAGCAAATGTGAATCTCCATTGCCAACTGCGGATACGCAAAGGTATCTGTTTTGACTGAGAACCTGAGGGACTTTGGAATATGGGTTTTCATTTGCTTCCAGCAGCTGTCAATGGTGCCTGTGTGAACACTCAAGGCTCTGTTTCGAAATCTTTCTGTGCGTTGGAATTCCCCAGCACTAGCGAAAATCAAGTAGCGTAGCATGAAGTGCAAGTGAAGATCATGTCGGGTAACCATAGACACGGTTGGTATTATCCCCACCCCACCCCACCCCACCCCAACTTCCTGAAATGAGCACGACTACACGTACGGTTTTTGACCCGGTGGCATAAATATC
>Ga0126342_10007178_pt1 | contig 19851 bp, 18 predicted proteins | sample Cyp1metagenome_FD_92528 | JGI IMG/M metagenome (GOLD analysis project Ga0126342, IMG submission 92528) | Coral microbial communities from Lord Howe Island, Old Settlement Bay, Australia - Cyphastrea 1 metagenome | ecosystem: Host-associated > Invertebrates > Cnidaria > Coral ... | reverse complement strand
TTGCTTCGATGCAAACGCCTTGCTCGCACCTTCTCAGGGAAACACGTGAATGTAGTGTCTATAGTCTGCACTCTTCTTTTCTCAATGTTGGAATGCAACTGATATGCTTGAAAGATCTTGAAACTGAAGCCCTTGTCTTGAATTCTGAATTCTGTATCAGGGGTTTGGAGGGCAGGTTGACGTTGATTTTTGGGCACCTCCTAGCCGAGATTTTTGGAGCAATTTCCTTGTGCTCGTTTTGAAAGGGTAGGTTAAAGGAAAATCATTTATCTGCTGTTACTGGGCGGGGGGTAGATCGAAATTATATATAATATTATATATATAAGGATATATATATATATAAAGGTTGGTCTACAGTGAGCTCTCATTCTGCTCCTTCAAGTCCACCTCCAGAGTGAATCCTGAGTCCAGCAGCTTCTCCAGGGAATCTGCCGGCAACAGCCTCGGCATAGATTATGCAGGAGAATTCCAGCGTTTATGGATGGGGATATATCGCATATATCACATATATCTCACCATTTAATGTGGTAAAGCCACTGAATTGTCACTTCTGAGCCTTTTTTTTAAGGATTGCAATACACAAGAGACAAGGTGCCTTGAAGTGAAAGGAGAATTGTTTGGAGAGATCCTTGGAGACTTTTTATGTCTTACCCTCTGGTAATTTAAGATAGCTATTGAAAATGGCCCATTTACAGTTGATTTACCTATTAAAGATGGTGATTTTCCATAGCTATGTTAGTTTACCAGAGGGTAACTACCAGAACCATAGCCCTCCGTTGGCCTCTCATAGATCACGGTCTTCTTGTTGGGTGGAGGCATGTCCTGGAGAACATGATTGGATGATTCAGAACCATGACCCAAATTTGGACAGCCCAAGATGTTCTACTTGATGCTACTTCTAGATCTTAAATGAGTTTTAAACTTTATGGCCAAGAATATCACGGTGAACAGATAAGCAACGGCCTAACATGGCCTAACCATTTCTGCAATCTGTGGTGACAGGTCTTACCTTTTGAACCCAGCTAGTACCCTCTGGCAATTTGTTACATAGCTATTAAAAATGGCCATAGAAATAGTGAGTTTTCCCATTAAAAATGGTGATTTTCCATAGTTTTTTGTATGTTTACCAGAGGGTATAACCACCATTTTCCTATGGTTTTCCTATGGTTTTCCTATGATTTCCTATGCTCAAAATGACCACCGGTGTCACATGTCACCGGTGTCGCCCTCCTCAATGTGGTACTCCAACAAGGTCGTGGGATCTATACCTTGGAGCCCCTCCGTGTTTGACACCCTGTGGGCTATGTGAGATATGCAGATATGCATAGAATATGTGTTATATTATATTGTATTATATTATATTGTATTGTATTGTATTATATTATATTATGTATATATTGAATATATTGAATATATATATATATATATTGATATATATTGATATATATATATATATATATAATTATCTATTACATATATATATATAATATATAATGACGAATGTGTCTACAGATTTGGAATCATGTCTCAATACATTTCATCCACACCGGAAGGACAATTTGAAGCTGTCAGGACCTGGGGTGCTGGCGTCGGCCACAAGCCCTTCGGACAGACTCGTCCAACGACAGGTTCAGGCGAAAATGCAGGTCATAACCTGAAGGAACCAAGTATTTGGCCCTGATATCCCACCGATGGTGCAATCAGCCTGAACCCCTACATAACAGCCACCAAAACTTGTCATTTCTCCGACCAAATGGGAGATGCGATCAATCAACACGGACAAATATGAATATCAATTTATCAACCAACCGATATGGGGGCTTTGTCAACCGGGAACATGGGAGTACAGTAACTGAAATCTAAATTGCATGTCTTCCAAGAAACTAACAACATGAGAGAATCGACATCAACTCTCATCGAGTGGAACCCAATCAGCGACGGATGGCGCTGCATCCGGTCCTACAAATAGGTGTTGTCCACAATTCTGGGCATACTGTACCCATTTTGCACCTCAAATATCACAGTAGTAGTGGTACAGTACCACATGAATGGATCATCTCTTGATATCTCTTGTACAATCAGTTCGCCTCCGGGCTGTCTCACCAGCGGCTCCACTTCCTCACGGCACTGGGAGCAGGACCCGAAAATCCATCGAAGCATCGCAAAAAATTGAAAATCTCATTGAGAATCATCCAAAATCCCGTGGAAGATCCTCAAAAATCCCATCAAAAATCATCCAAAATCTCATCGAGAATCATCCAAAATCCCGTGGAAGATCCTCAAAAATCCCATCAAAAATCCACAAAAATCTCATCGAGAATCATCCAAAATCCCGTGGAAGATCCTCAAAAATCCCATCAAAAATCAACAAAAATCTCATCCGAAAATCATCCAAAATCCCATCCGAAGATCATCGAAATGTCAAGGCCTACTGGGCTCCGTCCGGCCTCAGGGGGCCTCGGTGCAATGACCTCCGCCTCCGTCTTTAGCTCGCGCGCCTTGGGCGTGGGCCGTGCCTGGCGGATGGCCTTGGGGGATGATCTGCCCTCGGAAAATCACCATTTCGAAGGGGGTAAATCAGCTATTTCTATGGTCATTTTCAATAGTTGTTTGATGTTTTTTGTATGTTTTTTGTATGTTTTTTGTATGTTTACCAGAGGGTAATTATTACGATAATGCTTGGATTATTAATGGTTATTATCTATAGTGGACTGATTTTTGGAATGGGAATGATGAATCGGGACGATCAAGTGGGTGACTATTTGTTCTTTAATATTGGGATCATACTTGGGTGATGACATGATGATTGGGAGGATTATTGGGCTGATACTCGGGATGATCAAATTGGGCTTCTGAGAATTGGGATGCTTCTGGCTTGCCCCCACAGCTGGTCATTCTTAAGGGGTCCAATCATTTTGACCCGTACAAATGAGGTAATCCCTGCCCATCTTAGGTACCAAGTACGCCCAATGGAAACAGGGACCCATCCACACCTTGGGATGCACAAAGCCCGAAAGGAAGCGCTCCAGTAGAGCCAACTGCACGGTTGGATCAGTGGGGTTAAGTTCAGGGGAGCTTCAGTGGGAGACTTGGCTTCTTGAGTGGATTTTGATGCTTCGGTTTGGACTATACTATCTATACTGACTATATTGGATGCATTTCACTATCTGAGGATGTAAAAATGTGGAAGAGAATATGATAGACATGGACTAGATATGACTAGATGAGATAGATGTTATGTACTGCTGTCTTCTGTCCAGATCGTTTTTCTTCCCTGTGCCGCTGGAGCAACAGCATGCTGAGAATCCACACCCGCTTGCCATCGTCTGGAAAGCCCACCAAGATCCAGCCACGGTGCAGTTCTGGCACAGCTCAGAAGTCGAACATGGCAAATGTGGATGTTCGATTACCATCTTAATTATGGCCACGTTGGGTTGAGGGGTGCATGAAGGCTTGACTTATTGAAAGGATTCTAGATTGTGAATCTACAAATTGTCTTATTCCGCTCCAGCCGAGGATGATGAAACATTGACTTCCATATTAGAACAGTGACCTGTGCATTGGGATCATGATCATGATCTTTTCCGTAGTGTCCCCTGAGAAAAAGAATAGAAAAATATCAAATGTGTTTCATCAGTTGGCTAAAAAAATAACCAAAATCTCCCAAAGAAATGACCCAAGAAATCACCTGTTCTATCTTTTCTGTTGACCTTTCAGTCTTTCGAGAATATGAGGATGCCCATTTTTTGAAATCCACAGTTCATTTGAAGTCGAGCTATGGCATGCCCATTGGGATGCCCATGCCATGCCTGGTGACCTTTTGGCATGGCTCATGAGCGCAGAAGATGCCAAGAGGTCTTCTGCCGCCTCACCGTCTGGTGCTCCATTCACGGTTGATGGGTTTTCTTGGGAAAATGTACAGGAAACCATGGGAAAACCCCACCAAAAAATAGGGGGTTCCTATAAATTGTCCCAAAACCAAATCCAGTGATCCAATTGGAATGGGGAAAAAATATGAAAAAATGCTGGTCAAAGCGTCATACAGCGCCGCCAGATGGGTCAAGTCCATGTTGCTGGGCTCCAAAAAATTGGGTTGTTTCCCCCAAAAGATGGGATGATGTACTACCCAAAATATTCAACGATGCAAAGAAGATCAAATGAATTAGACAGTTGGCCTGAAAACACGGGCTTGCATGATTCCAAAAAAGATGGGATGATGTTCTGCTACCCAAAAAAAAATGGGATTCAAAAAAAAAAGGGATGAGATGGCATGAGCTACTGCAACAAAATTCGTTGCATGATTCACGACACCAAAAAGAGTGAAAAATGCCAAACGTCTTAGGAAAATCTGCATTCTCCAAACAAATTGACCTTGAGACCCGAAGAAGATCATGTATTGTTGTCTTTCACCCGAATCAATCCACATCAACTGCTGCACAGCCACCTCCACAGCAGAGGTGTCATTTGCCACATCCATGGGCGATAAGGTGATGGCATCTGCCTCGCGCAGGGCTGCTCTGCTTGGGACAAGTTGAACTGACCTTTTTTGCGTTGAAATATGGGTACCGCTCAAAAATGCGGTACAAAAAAGCAACCACGAAGTTGATCATGTTTACTGTCAAACCATATCTTGGTAAAGGCCGATCATTTTGAGGCATACGTTTGTCCCAAAATAGGACAAAACAACCCCAAAAGTTGCTACATCATGAAATAATGATGGATGGGGCAGGCAACTAAAAAACTTCAAAAGGCCATCAAACGATGGGGAAAATATGAGAAACTGATGCTCCAGTACTTATCATAGATATATGGAAAACTGATGGTTTTCCTGGGAAAGTATTCATAAATTGTGGATTGTCATGGATTTCCATATCATTCCGTATCTATATGACAATCCATATCATTCCGTATCTGTATATGACAATCCCTGGAATTTTCCATATCATTCCATGACATTCCATTGTTGATGGTCATTCCTTTCATGGATTTTCCATATCTATGTTCGATTGGTTGCTGGAAGGAAAACCGTCAGTGCCTCAGCTTCTGCCTCAGCCATCTCCGCCCCCTCGGCAGGCGCTTCCTCGTTGCCACGCCCATCAGTGGGCTCCTGCACCGGTGGAGCGGCAGGGTGACTGGACCTGGACCTGGAAATGGTTGAAAGGTGCCCCAATTCTGGCGATTTCAATAGAGAAATTGATGATTGACCTGTCTGGACTTAGGGGTGCGCTGGTCTCAGACAATCCTCCAATATATTTCAATGGCAAATTTATAGGACAAATAATCCAATGTTTGGACAAAGCCATGGAAAAGAAAGGCCTACTTCGGACATGATGATGTCTTTTTCGCAGAACATTGACCAGCAAGTGACTGAGAATGAGGGAACTGCAGCTGAAGCTCTCTCGATTCTGTACCCCTGATTTGAATGACACATAAATACACATGAATAGTGACTTTTGCTAAGATGAAGGCTGATTAGGGCAGCCAAGTTTCGGAAATCACAAAATCAATGGATTGGAGAGCTCAGGGTCCTCTTATCCGTATCCGAGCTGTCTGTTCATCCTTCAACTAATCTCCACCAATCACAAGCGAAGCTTTTGCGGAAAGGCCTACTGAAATTGCAACTCTACCCATCACACGCCACGCTACTGGTCTGAATTTCTTGGGACCCAGAAGGCTTTGACGGACTTTTGGAAATAGACCACATGTTTATTTTCATTGATGTATACCCATCCGGAGTCATCAAATGTGGCTGTCTGGAAATCCCCTCAAAAAGGGAGGTTTGTAGCTGGGGACATCATCTATAAATGGGTGATTTTTCCACTGACACCTTTGATTCCAGGATGGTAAAAAAAAACTTTGGGTACAGTAACATTTTGGAAAACTCGCACAATGTTTGACCCACCATGCTTGCCATGATAAACCCGTCATTGCTATAACCCAGAGCCTCCACTGCTGTCGCGCCGGCATTCTCTGCCGCTGTGCCCTCCACTGCATCTGCAGGGGCTTCTTTGGGTTCCTGCGCGCTTCTGTCGGGCTGGAAATGCCTTTCTAACAGGTGGATCCACAAAGTTATATAGGGATATAGGGTAGATATACAACAGATCTACCAGGCAGAATGAGATATCCAAGCTGGCAACGAAATGTCCCAATTATACCGACTAAAATGGGATGCAATGGTTGGTAAGCAGGGCAAATGTTCCGTTGTATCCCAGTTCTAGTTGGAACCCCAATACCAACAATCTGTCTAATCGACCCCTAAACCTGCCCCGAACTTGAGAAACGATCCCCAAACCGAGTTTCATAGCTGGAAAAATGTGGATGCAGCCAGCAACCCACTACATCACACGACATCAAACTGACTAACTTTGACCCCAAAATCGTCGTCTGTAGCGCTCCCAGTCAGGCTTTAAAGCAAACAAGGATGGCTCAGATTTGCTTGTCTACTCCCTCCCCCGAATCCAAATTCTGGCTTCAAACTCTTGTTATTTTCTTCAGAGGGGGCGGATAGAATTCTATATCTATAGACCTGGATAGCTAAGGTCCAAGGATAACTTCCTGTTGCCATAACTTAGGTGCATATTGTAGGTGCATGTTCTCCCATTGGTGAAGGCAATCGTCATGGAATCCTCGCTCTGTGACTCAGAATGATGGCCTTTCTGGTTTCTGGCAGTGGATAGTGCCCTACCCTGGCCGGTGGCTCAAATTTACCAACCCCAAAATTTTGTTTTCCCAGTGAAAATCCTGGGTCCATTGATGTCCGTTACCATCGTTACCATGTTGGGCCAGCCAGATCTTTCTGGCCCAACGACTGGAGCCTCCGGGAAGAGGCTACGAATCTTCGTGACGATCACCTTCACCTGGGCAAGGCGGGCGTCACCAAAAAAAAAACCGGGCCCTGCAGCCCTGGGGCTCCCTGCATACAACTCGTCTGGAACCACCTGTCGCTTGACTGGGACAAAAAATCACTCAGGCACCGAGTAAGGGTCACTGGATACACTGGATATGTAAACATGATCACAGACTGAGAGAATCATGACATAATTGCTGCTCCACCAGATTTCTTAGACTTGCCAGAATGCTGCCACCATGAAACTCCAGCATCTCGTGCTGCGACAGGAAACCAAAGCTGAACCAAAAGTTGTTTCATTTGCATCTTCAGACAAGTTCCAAATTGACAATCTCAACACCACCATGCATGGAGTTTCCCCTAGTCAAATCGCGTTACCCTGTATGTAAAATTGAAGCCTTGAACCACGCGAGTCGTTGTGGATGTGGGCCAGCATTCACATAAAATCACATAAATCATGGTAAATGAAATTTAAATGAACAATCATAAACATCGGTATGTCATCATCAGAAAAGAAAACAAAAACGCATGTTTCCCAACCTTTGACCCATCAGCAGTGGCCACACCTGGCCAGCTTCCAACAGGCTTTGAAGTTCCTCGCCCACCACCTGAGGGTGCTCCTTCTTTGGGCAATGTTTACTTAGTTGGTTGGTTGGTAAGTAGGTTATAAATGGTTGTAAATTGTTATAAATGGCTACAAATGGTTATAAATTACTATTTATGGCTATCAATTGTTAGTTATAAATGCTTATAGTGAGTCCAGCATATATTCCCAGGCAAATATGGAGTTACTAACCAGTACAGTAAATTCTGATTCGGACTGCATACTTAGTCCACTTTTTTGCTGCTGAAACATGCTGAAACTGCCCTAGAAAGTGTACCTCCTTTCAGGTGAACCATGGGAAACTGTTGTTTGAGAAAGAAACAGTGTCGGGGCGACCACAGCTCCAAACCCCCAAATCAGATGAAAGCAGGATGGATTTATGCTCCAAAGACAAGTTCAACAAGTTTGAGGATTCTAGGTCTGAGTCCAGCAAATAATGTTCAGAAACAACAGAAATAACCCCCCTTTTTACTCCGAGTTTCCCGCAGGAAACATGTTGCCAGACTGCTACATCAAAGAGATCCGACCTTGAATGTTTTCAATGTCCAAAATGTCATAGCCCCACATCACAAGGGTTTGATCCGCCAAGATCGCAGCAAAATTACGCTCCGTGGCAAGAATGTGCTGAACGTTCTGGAGCTGATCCTGAACTTTGGAGCTGTCACCGCCATACTTCGAGATGCCCCCGGTCACAACACTTCTGTCTGCCAGAAGCGCAGCAAAAGCGAGGCGCGTTGCATGAATTTGCGGAACGTTTCTCAGCATATCAACTTTCTCGCTTTTGCCACCACAAGCAGACCACAACACTCTTGTCTGCCAAGATCGCAGCGAACGAAAAACTTGTGGCGTGAATCTGCTGAACATTCTTGAGCCGATCACGGACTCTGGAACATTCTGGAACTGTCACCACCCCAATTCGGATTGCCCCACGTCACCCCCGAGCCATCTGGCAAAATTGCTGCAAAAGCACTACGTGTGGCATGAATCTGCTGGGGATTCCGGAGCTGATCCCGGACTCTCATGCTGTCACGACAACTGTCTACATGGCCCCACGTCGCTTCTGAACGTTCTTAAGCTGATTTCGGACGCTGGTGCTGTCACCACCATAACTTGAACTGCCCCATGCCACAACACCCTCGTCTGCCAAAATCGCAGCAAAAGCACGCTCCGTAGCAAAAATCCGCTGGACGTTCTTGAGCTGTTCCCGGACTCTAGTGCTATCACCGCTGCTATCCTCATTGCCCCACGTCACAACCGATCCATCTGCCACAATCGCTGCAAATGCCTCCTTCGTGACGTGGACCTGCTCAACATTCTTCAGGGTCCCGGACATGGTCACGGAGACGACTGAGACTGGCATGATAAAAGGGAGAACCCCACGTCAAGGGCAGAGATGTCACCGCCGTGGAACGAACTGCCCCACGTAACAACCTTGTCCCCTCCGATACACCAGAGAGCAAAAGCGCTTGATGTTGCAGCTATCTTTGGCTGCTGTGCGACTGCAGCAATGGTGTCTCCATCTTTAAGCCATGCACTTTGAAGGGATTTTGTTGGATCCAAGAGACGCCCGTCTGGCCCAGCAATCTTCAGGAAACTCTGCTCCAAAGACTGCTGTGCGGCCATTTTCAAGTCAAAAATCCTGCCATTGACTGGTACTGATACATCCTCCCACCGGCCACTCGGCAAAGAAACGCGAACTTTCAGGACTTCGAGCATCCGCTCTAGCTCAACATGCTCAACCTCAAGGGCTTCTGCAGAATCCACAGCGTGCAGAGGATGTTGAGGTGCTGTCAGCTTGAAATTTTCGTCATGTACTCCTTGTTAGTCTAATGGAAAATTGCCAATTTGCAGATCAGTTTCCCGCTTAAATTGGGGAGTTCCTATTGCTGTGTTTGAGTACTGTAGGGGTTGTCCAACTTAGAAAGGATGCTGTAAACATCTATAGCACCTCAATCAGTTCATGACAAATCGGGCATCGTTGGGTTTGATGACCTACGATATACAACGATTTGCTTCAGTCCCCTTGGACAAGTTTTCCCTATCGTAGTTATTGTGCCGTAAAAGGCAAGCCTAGTTCTTGGATGTTCTTGGAATGTCGATGCGCGACCATGTGTCATGTGGTGCAAAGAGGATTCACACCTCACAACTTTTGCACCTATCAACCCTGTGCTTGAGTTGCAAAAGAAACAAATCTTGGGCGAATCCCCAACCGATCTTCTATATTATATATATATACATTGTAGTTCCAGCCATCCAAAGAACAGATTGGTCTACGTTGGCAGGCAGTTTTCGAGCCCACAAGACGGATGCAACCCTTGAAATTTGATATCGGGTGTGCTCAACCCCAGTTATAAGTGGACATATAACCATAGTTATAGGGAGTATATCCGAACTTTGAGGGGTTAAAATATCATGGTTATACCGGTTTTACCCATAAATAAAAGTAACCTCCAGTGCACCCCAAAAATCCCAGTGGTAACCCGCAGCCGAGCCTGGAGCTCACCTCGGACGGCAATCCCCACTGCGGTGTTGATACCACAGGAATCAGAAAATTGCAAACATCCCAACTCAACATCCAAACATCAACAGTAAACTTGAAACATATCTGATATATCTCTTGCCTTTGTTTGCGGTCGAAGTCGGAAGCAAATTTGCATGGTTCGAACAGGTGGCGTTTGAAAATTTCACAAAATGCCTGGGTGCTGTGCAAAATCTTCCAGGTTCCCCCACGATTGACGCGCTCGCGGGTGTAGTCATCCGGCCGGCCTAAAGTGGAGCCGAAGCCCAGCAACACCCAATGGGTGTGTCCAAAGGGGGAGAGACCATGGGAGACCATATGTAATCTATGGATATTTTAATTAATAAGGTGTAATTTATGGATATTTATGGTTACCTTAATAGGGAAGACGATGATGAACTGTGGAGATTCTCAGACAAACCCGTGGCCAAGAACTGGCTTTGATATGAAAACAAGGCTGTGCTGGACCTTCGCAGTCCCAGGTTTCCACATTGCTGGGACTCGGGCCTGCAGCTAGAGACTCCCTGACCACCTCCTCTACATCAATGACCTCCAATGGTGGGGCGTCGCTGCGGAGTCGGGAGTTGGCAGGAGACATTCAAACAATATTGTACAAGGATCCTGTAGCTGTAGCTAGAATATCCCACAATGTCGATGGTGTTCTTATTCTCAAAGCCCTGGTAACCTAAGGTAGCTGGTAAAATGTCTATCCTCCCAAATATGGAATGACATACAGTAGGTCTATCGCCATATCTGCTGAAGGAATCTGAAGGATGGGTGTAACTTGATGTCAACCAATCCTTGACTCACTACATCCACGCCTCCAGGTTGTAAGCCTCCGCCAGCCGCCGGGCCACCGTCTTCTTGCCTCCCAGAGATCGGATTTTGGGCTGCAGATGCCAGGAACGTCTCTTAGTGGATCTGATTTTGATTGCAGAATTGGGGAGCTTAAATTGTTTGGAAGGGCTTTGGATATCAACCAACCACACTCTGAACCAAGTGTCTCGCCTGCATAGGGTTTCCCTGTGAGGACCAGTCGCAGGGGAACCTGGCGGAGCCATGAGGACACCAGAAGACCCAAGGATGATCCAATGATAACCTCTGTTGGGCCAGTGTTGGGGATGGTTTCTTATTGAGTGTTTCTCACGTTGCTATGCGGGGACCCCAATTTCCACCACTTGATGAGCTTCAGAGGGGAATTCAGCGGGCGAAAAGTTGTGTCCATGGTATTTCTGCGATTATCTCCTCCCAAAAAACTCTACAAAAGGAGCAGCATCGGTGGTTGGTACAGACCACACACTCAGATTTCGCAATGAAAACACTTAACTCAGTTTTATATATGCTGAACCAACGATTCACAACAGGGGGCCTCAAAAAGTTAGAGTTAGAGTCCAGCCAACCGTCCACCATTCACCTGTGGCATCGTTGGTGGCGGCGACGCTGGTGGCTCTTTGTACTTCCTGGATGGCCCAAACGCACCCCACATTGGTGCGCAAAGATGGGACACTTGAACTACAAAAACGCTGTCAAAATTGGTGCTTGTACTATCAACTAAAAAAAAGCCTTCAACGACAAAAAAAATGTGGCATGACCAACAAAATGAAGATATTATATATATATATATATAATCCCGAAAACTGGAGCGAAGCCTCCAACCAAAACCACAATTCCAAGATGGCTTTCTGGTTGCCCATGTCAAATCCCCAGAAACTGTTGAGAACCTCCAGGCCATCCAGGCGTCGTCCTGTCGATCATCGAGGCAACGACCATGCCGAATCTGTAGTTGACCTCGGGCGCTCCAGTGGAGGCTGTATCTGCGCAGTTCAACAGGAATCACTGCCTTCAAATAAAATCCCAGAAATGGGGATGGGTCAAAACCAATAGTACCCCTGTAGTTCACATCAAAATAGCTGGGATTTATGGATGTTCATCCCACTAAAAATGTATCTATAGGTATTGATCCATACCCAAATAAAATCCCAGAAATAGTCTCTTCAGAAGTCGATCAGTTCCTCCCCAATGAAACGTTTTTTTAATTTGGCATGCAGAGACAGGGCTGTCAGCCAAGAGGATGATGGCCAATTCTGCGCATCCGACCGGCAACTTGTCGACGTAATCCAGCTCGGACGTCAGTTTGTCCACGAAGCTAATCTGCGTGTGGGGACAGCACCAGATTCGGTGTTTTTTTGGTGAAGCGGGTAGCTGGACAAAGTGCATTCGCAGATCCAAAGACATCCAGGGAGGCGTATCGGATGGAAAGTTGAATCCTGTTTTCCTGACACTTCTCTGAAGTTCACATCTGGACCCTGGTACAACTGCTATCCCCGAGCCGGAAATCCAAGAGATATTGATTCAGAAACAGACACATCATGGCATATCATGGCATACATCTTTATCTTTAAAAAAGGGGCCATGACTATGTGCTTTTTTGATATCATGATGGCAGACGTTGATACGTTGATTGACCAAAAGGCTTGAAATCATCAAGCACACAGTATTACAGTGACCCTGCGGGTGCTTGCATGAAAACGTCATTTTCACACGCGAAACGATGACGGGTTCTGCAACCACTTTGTGTTGGTTTGCCGACGCATTTCCCATTCCTCTCGTGATGTGGCGGTGGCTCAAATGGGCATGATGGATATGACAAATCATGTTGTGGGAAAGATGATTGGAGAAGCACGCGAAGAGGGTGAATGCAAGGGCATCAAAGCTACAAAGAAATGTGATGTCACGTGGTTTTCACAGCTTATCATAATGGACAAGCAAGGAACAAATTAGAAGAAATAACAACTATAGAGCAAATATTGTTGTGTTGCTATGAATGATTGATAATCACAAGAGTAATGTACATATCAGATATCACATATCCATGAAGTTACATTTGAACCACACAGTTGTGGTTGGGTAATCAGACCTGGCAGTAGAAAATCTCTGAACATCTTCCATCAATTGATGATTTGCATGAGTTTGCTATATATTTCCCATGAATTTCCCCTGAAACGTTTGGGATTTCTGCCATGTCAGATATGTCAGATGAGAAAGGCTCTTCTTGAGGATGTTCATCTACCCACTTCTTGGATCTTCGGGTGTTTTGGTTACCACTCAAACCACTGCTCCAATCTCAGATCCTGTCCTGCTCCAATCGGCGCCTGTGTACTTTTTAACAGGGTATTGATTGGTTGGCTCGGTTTGGTGGAAGTCAAAATAGGGGAAGGGCAAATCCACTTCTTCACAGGTGTTTCAACGATCCATAGTAGCAGCGATCGTATCAATGGTGACCTGTCAAAAGACTTGACTTCGACACCTGTGAAAATGTTCCAAACCCCAAATCCTCTCAATGAGACATAGTAAGATACGTGTCGAAAGAGGACTAAAGTCGACTAAATCACATCTTGAACCCCCCAATTTGATCAAAACCTGGTAGTCAGGGCCAATACCATCACTGGGCACCCCACGACGGAAAAAACGTCGTGTGCCGCTATGCGGTGACATCGAAGAGTTTCCGCCGGCGCCAGGTCACCGAGAGTTGTCCCTCCAGGAGATGGTTTGGATCTGAGCTGGGCCCAGCTGGGGCCCCCTAGATAGCTAACTTGGTAACTTGGATAAGATGGATTTATGGATGTAAAAAAGGGGGAATAGAACTATAGAACTAATGGGGTCTATATGGAATGTACTAAAATATACCAACTTATGATGGGTTGCCACCTTGGACCGACTGACCAACTGCCTTGTGGCTCAAAAAGGGCTTCACCAGGGCCACGAAATTCAGCTGGTACTGTATCGCATGAATCTCAACTCATATCACATCAGTACAAAAACTATAAATCTATATCATGTATATAATATGTATCTATATATCTACATATGTATATATTATATTATATATATAATACACAGACATAGTTACAGTATATAAATCCTATAAATTTTCAAAGCACCCTTGCCCCTCCTCGTCGGACTCCTTTCGACAGCAGCATGAGCCCACCAACTCCTGGCGCCGTGAACTGCGGTGGGATGACAGGGAAAACTTGAAGGAAAATCAACAGGAAACCCATGAAAAAAATCCAGAGGTTTTTGCAAATCTGGTAATTTTAATGTATTTTTTCTGGCTAAACTGGGCCAACTGTACCATATACAATTTCCAAAAAATATTCCCTTGGCATCTTTGCAAACCATGTTCAACTTCACATGGGCAAACCATGGTTTTCCTTCACAAGACCAACAAGACGGGTATGCCGTCCCCGCCAGTCAAAATGTTTGACTGTCCTCAAATTGAAGATGTATCTTATGTATTTGTACCATTTTATACCCTAATCATCCCCAATCTATACCCAACGTCAGAGGTGTCTTCGCCAAGCTGCGTAGTGGTGAAGCTCCACCTTGACAGCTTCTGGAGGGCTAGGTTCCTGAAGAGGGATCTGGAGATCATGTGCATCGTCACAGAATCGGAACACCGGGCTACCCCAAATGTTCACATGATTGGATTAAATATGATTAATTGGGGAATGTTCACATTCTTGGGTGGTTGTAGTATAACTATAGATAACTATAGATAAAATGATTAAATACACCTGAATCAGGCATATATAGGTAATTTGCAACATTTTGCAACCACAAGCCAGATTTAGATACCACGGACCCCCAAATCTTCGAGAACCAGCTGACCACGACCTGCTCATTGAGCAATGCCAACAGCGAAGGATCACGCTCTTCCATCAGTCTCTCGAGAAAGATGACCAACCAATCCTGCCATCTTGCGGCAGGAAAAGCCCAAGATGGAACATGGATTCAAAAACCGCAGTGCTGTTTGAACCAGACTCTTTGATATTCACATCCCTGCTGAAAATCTCCATCCCCACGTTTCTGCTCAAAAAGCCCCCATGAAAATTCATGCTTGGATCATCTATAGATCCCCATGTCTGACAGTAAAAACCGCCACTTTTCGATGCCAAAATCGGCCCCCCGGTCCGGTGCCGCCGCCATCGGCCGCAGCTGCAGCTCCCGTTGCAGTTCCAGCGACTCCTCGCAGCCGATGCGAATGGCCGCCAGCCACAATAGCCAGTCCTCATGGCCGACTCAGACAGGAGTGCCAAACATTGGAAAAACCATGGGTTTCTTATAAAACATTGGCAAAACCATTGGAAAAACCATTGTTTCCCTGAAATCATCTTAAATCCAGTGAACATTTGGGGTTGAGAAAAGAATTGTTTGATGCTTGCAGCATGACCCTACTTTGGAACTGGCGAGGAAGCCTGGTTGCTAAGTCAAGTCCCCGATTCCTGTGTGTATCCCATTTATAGCTGGATTATAACCTGACTTAGTAAGTCATGGAATGCTCCAAGTAGGGAACACCGCAAAATTGCTGTCGCTGTTGGGGAAGTGATGACAAAACCTTGGATTTTTGGGAAGTTACCCTGTGTTTCCATATATATACATATATATACATATATATATACATAATATATATATATATATATATATTTTTGGACCGACTCAAGAGAATCCCACCTGTTTTCCAGATTATTGGAGCCACAATGAATGGGAATTTCCACGGACACCAGGGTATTCAGGGTCCACCCGGCCCCTGAATTCAGCTGTTGATCAACTGAGCCGAGGCTCTAGGCGTGGCATGTGGAAGCTGCAACAGCTCAGCCTTGGATTCCCATTCCTGGGGGAATCTAAGCAAAATATGGGCTTTTTATGGCTTTTTATGGCTTTTTATCACCACATGTGGAGCTCAAAAAAAGAGCTTGGGAAAAAAAAAATATAAACTTGAGATCTCGAATTTGGCAGAACTGCTGCTGTGAGCGATCAAGACTATCTGAGTTTCATCCCGCCAACACCACGATCCAGATTGTTCCCTACGGGTTTTGTAGCTGCGTACAACTGTTGATCCCCCTCAATATATTCGAATCCAGAATTCACGCCAAGGCCGAAAATGGTTCATCCAACACCCAACATCATGCAACACGGTGCATTAACGCATTCTCCAAGATACGGCAGGGTCACGTCTCCTGGCTTGTACCTAGTCAAGACTCACTTGTACCATGACCCTCTCTGGACTCGGATCCAAATCTTGAAACTGCTTCAGTTTTGGAGATGTTCATAGACAACACATGGCAGAAAGTTCAAAACGGCTGAGCTGGTTCTCTTATCGACGTCTATTTGAGGCTTTTCTGCAAGCTCCTTTCAACCATCCATGATCATATTCCAAAGAAAATGAGTACAGTAGAAGATCCAGTCGTTTGCCTGTGCCTTTGAATCCCCAAACGTAAACAGATGTTGCCCACCAAACGAAAACAGGAGTCGTCGTCCCTTTCAGCCCGTGCACCTCCATTGCAACTCCCTCCATTGACCCTGTCGTAGCTCTAGGATGACCAACTCCCTTCGCACCTGCCAGCTTGTTGCAGCTGAGCATTGCGGTGTCTTTCAAGAGTACCGGGTACCCTAAGAGGTTGGATGATATATATATATATAATATCATACCACTGGCACCAAAATCTGTAGCTCCCAACCTCTGGTTTGACCGGTCACTTTATTATCTGACGAAGTTTTATAACTAGCTGCCTCCAGCTTCAACTGCTTCAACTGGAACCCTTAAGATTTCTATCTGAAATTAATGAAAGACAAGGATCCAATTCCATCGTTTGATTCAATGGATTGATTCAAGCGAAAATCTACAGGAAACCATGATTTTTATATCCGCCTATATATAATATAATACTCTATAGATAGATAGATAGATGGATAGATAGATAGATAGTTAGATAGATAGTTAGATAGATAGATATATATATATATATTCATATATAAAATCTCGAATTAAAGTGGATCCCAATTCCAATTCACCAATTCCAACGGAAAAGATGCCATAACCCGCCTGCTCAACCGATCCAAAGAGGCCATAACTTTGACAGAAACCCATGGTCCTCATCCATGGCCTCCAAGGGATCGCCACCTGTCGAACAAAATCCCCATGTCCCAGATTTTTCGTGGGAAAAAAATGGGGGGAAATCATTTTAAAAAACTCAGACTTGTCAGGGTTGGATGATGTAATTGTACACTCAAGAGATCACTGAAGCCTGTTTTTTCATGGTTTTTTCCGACATTTTGAGGTGAAAAAACCACCAAAATGGTGAAACTGGAAGCTGGAAACCTCGGAGACTCGTCATCCCACCTGACTGGACTCGCCCTTGCTGAAGCCTTCCTCGGAAAGCCCATCCATCGGGGCCAGGAGTGAAGATCTGCCGACTGGAAAGGACAAATCGATAGGAAACATACAGAAAGATATATGGGAATGGGTCAAAACCATGTACCCCTGTAGTTCACATCAAAATAGCTGGTAAATGGATGTTCATCCCACTAAAAATGGTATTAATAGGTATTGACCCATCCCCATATGGATATCCAGATATCCTCCATGGATTATGTCCTAAACCCATCAATTTTCATAGCTACGTGAGTCTACTGAAGAGTAGAAACCACTTCAATGGTGCAGCTTGAGTTTTGAGTTTGTGGCTCTGCCTCGCTTTCTGCACGTTGCTGGATCTACCCTCCAGTCAACTAGTTGGCCTTGCTCCTTGCTGGAAAATCTCCAAATGATGCAGATTTCACAAATGAGTTGCCTCAGACAAAAAAAAAACAAACTCCGAATGGATGATTCTTCAAAATCTACGTACCTGGAAGAGATGTTCTTTTCCAGATGGGTTTTCCCAGCCTCTATGACTCCATTAGATGGCCACATACGTCCAGGCACCATCAAAAGCATGGTGGTCTCTGCCGCATAGCACAGGAGCAGCAGCGAGAGGAACACTACCTCAGGTGCATCCATCCAGGATCACAAACAGCTTGGCAGCTTGACCATCCCCAGGAGGATTTCAACAAGTTCCCAAACATAGTGCTGTGGCAAAGCCAAGTGACTAAAAAAACCACTCGCTTGTCATTTTCAGTGGCATCCAACTGTGAACACAAAACGTATATAATATGTTATGTGTTTTTCTTCCCACCAGTCTAGGTACTTACATTCAATGTAGAATCAATCTTGCGTGATTGATCAAAACAATACACCAACAGAAGCCTTGCTAGGAGGCAAGTCCTTCAAGTCCCTTGCTGATTGGCTTCTTTGGATACCGAGAATTCAACCCAGCCTCAGAATCCTGGATATCCCGGAAGCATCCAGTTGGAAGGGAATCACCGTGTTCGGTCTGGAATGATCCAAAACACAACATTAACAACAGTTCAACAGTTGATAGAGAAGTCTACCATACAAACCACGTCGACTTTGTGGTGGGTCAGCCAAATCATGTGTTCCCATCTGTTGGTCACCAAGGAATGATTCACCTCACACAGGGGAATACCAAAAAAAAAACGTGTGTATACTCAAGGAATGGAATTGAATGGTTGTATGATAGTTAGTTGTACACTCAAAGTGTATATACCCACAATATGCCAAACTTCTCCCAAAGTCTAGAGCTGCAGCAGCCTACCTTTCACCAATGCCCCCAGCTCTCTTCAGAGCCCAAGACGCCACCACAATTTCAAAGACCAGGTCTCCCAGTGGTTGTTGAGTTTGCACATATTTCTGGCCAAAAATGGGAAGTCAACCCGCAAAAAACTTTTCGCAACGTGAAAGAATGTCATTTTCCTAGTGACCTCTCAACAAAAATTGGGATGGATATGGATGGATGATGTTTCTCCTATCTTGGATGAGGGGATTCCTCTTTCTATCTCTTTCTACATTCACGCTCGTAAAAGGCTCCAGACGCAACATGCTGGGTTTACTTGAATGAGCTGTCGCGCAGCTGTGCTATCCGTCACACTCATCACCGGCAGCAGACCTGCCACTTTCCAAAACAGGGAGGTAAACTGGTCCGATTCAATAATCAGGACGGCACAGAAACGCTTAAGATGTCCAGTGACCTAGCTATCTTCAGGAAAACATAAAGCACCTTCTAGCTCATATATTGGCAATCTCTGCTCAAAACTCCCGTGAATGGTGCTGTTTCCCTCTCAGAGAATATATGGCAATTCCATCTTGTGGTGACTGCCCTGTATACCGCCAAACCATGCCTGGCAAGGGTACGGCAGACACGTTGCCTGACTATGCTGACCCTCGAGTCTTGGATACTGTTGGCTTTGTAGGGAATGGATCCATCGATACCTATAGATTCCATAGTACATCATGGTATGCACTCGATGTACCTTATGAGAAACACCATAGTGAACCAGATCATGGCCACGCAGGAATGCAAACCGACCCTGCCTGGCAATGGCACAGCAGACTCATTGCCTGATTCTCATGCAAAGGTCGCGGATGTGAAAAGAGAGGAAAGTTTTGCCAAGCTTGACCCTGGAGTCCTGTAGCAGTTACTGTAGCAAGGACAAACAACCAAAAAAAAACAAACGAAGACGTTGGGGTGGAGCAATTCATTGATAGGATGAAGTTCAGCATGTTTGGCTTTTGGATACTGCTGCGATACATAATCCCTTCTGTCAACCTACGACTTTCCTCCACACCGTTTGGGGATGGACAAAAACCGTTTGGGGTAGGACCAATCCTGCCTGGCATGGGTAGAGCAGACACATTGCCTGACATGGGTTGAACGGGCAAGAAATCTGAGAAATCTTGTCAGCTGGGGACAATGGAAGTTGCTGTAGATCAATCCACTTCAGTTTTATGTTGGTTCATCTCTCGAAATCCGCCCGCACCGAAGGTGCTGGGGCGTGATCTTCCGGATGGCACTCGTAAAAGGGGGTGGGTCCCATTTTTCGGCCAAAACCTCCTGTTTTTGATAGGTCGTGACGCTCGCCTTCAAAAAACACTGTAAAAAACAGTACGGAAGACACCTGTTCGTGAACGCGCCCGTCCAAAATCGGCAA
>Ga0126342_10007177_pt1 | contig 19853 bp, 14 predicted proteins | sample Cyp1metagenome_FD_92528 | JGI IMG/M metagenome (GOLD analysis project Ga0126342, IMG submission 92528) | Coral microbial communities from Lord Howe Island, Old Settlement Bay, Australia - Cyphastrea 1 metagenome | ecosystem: Host-associated > Invertebrates > Cnidaria > Coral ... | reverse complement strand
ATGGCAGTGTGTCAAAACCTTGTACCCCTGGTGAACATCAAAATAGCTGGTAAATGGATGTTCATCCCACTAAAAATGGTATTAATAGGTATTGATCCATACCCATATATATATATATATATAGATACGACTGCCAAATGTAGTTATTGGAGTTGTTATTGTTGTTGGGTGCCAAGTCATCAGGGTTTCATCAGGGTGTTAGCGACAGGACTTAGAGCGCTGGCTTCCAACGTTGCAGGTCGACGTTTCATCCATGGGCTTTTCTTGTGAAATGGTCTTAAGCGGAAACCATAGTTTTTGTATGTTTTTTTTTTTCTGTCATATATGTATAATATACACATATGATATTATATATATATATATATATATATATCTATTTATACAGTGTATATATATAATATAGGGGTTTCCTGCGATTTTCTTTTCAACCAATCCAATGATTTCAGGATCTGGGAATATTCGGAGATGTGAACGCTTGCAGCAGATGTTGGTTGATCTTGGCCAATCTTCCTGACACCGCCAGGTTCGACTAGAGCGACTACAAGGAGACCCCCGAGGGCCCCAGCCATAGCACCTGTGGAGCCTGTGAACCGGCCAGGACCTCCCTTGATTCTTCCAATGAGAGAATGGCTCCTCTCGGTGAGGTGCGACAAGTGCGACAACTCATCTTTGATCCTGACTTCATGCACTTCATGGCTTGTAGAATTCAACGGGATTTTTCCTCGGTTATTTTCGGGCTTACTATAAAGGCTTGTTCCCCTTAATGGGGGCTACTCAAGGTAATGGGGGGCACTGCTTTTGCAGTGGTATATATATGCCCTCAACGGCGTGAGCAAGTGATGAATGCTGGAAGTTAGCACCGTCTTCTGAGGGAGGTGCCCTCAGCGGTCATGAATGCTTCAAGCTAAAGCAACGTCTTGTTAGGGAGGTGCCCTCAGCGGTGTCAACAATTATACTCTATATTCCTAGGATTCTCCTGCGCTTGGTTGGATTCAAGAAAAATAACAAACATCCGACCCATCGGATAATATTTTTTAATCCCATCCCCTGTTCATATTAAATAGCCCCATTCTATGCTCCCAAAGATGTGGTTTCATCCCCTACATCCACCATGGTTTATGGGGGGGTGTTCAATATTTAGGGGGCGGGGAACCTTTGACTTCCGAGAATTGGGTTGGATTGACCTCTCTGGATTTTCAACCAATGATTGTTCGTGAACATATAATTATGTTTGTTGTTTGATATTCCAATGATGATCTCAATCTCATTTATTTTTTGTCATATCATGACATCATGATGCATATGTTTATTCTTGTTGGTGGTTTCAAATGTTCCATAATATATGGAATAATCCTTCCCATTGACTTTCAGATTTTTCAAGATGGTTAAAACCACCAACCAGTTATTGATAGAGACCATGGGTCAATGAACTGGTTATTTTCGGGAACCATTACAGAAACCCATGGAAGATTCCCTGGGAAGATCAGGCAAGAGGCGGCCAAATGCCGGATGTTTGGGCAGCCCAGGGGGCCGACATGTCCTGATGACGGCTTGGTGATTTCCAAAGAAGACAAAGAACTTCAGGGATGGAGTTAGGGAACAATATAAGATGATAGTTTGATCTAGAATGATATATATATGCATATATATATAATAGACATAGTTTCCTTTGAATCCTGATTTGGAAGGATTAAACAGAAATCGATGGAAGAATTGAAGTTGCACTGAGCAGGTTGAAGTGGTGCCCCTCTTGAATCCGACTGCATGCAAAGTTTCTATACTCGATCTATGTGAATATACCCATATTCTCGATTTCTTTTTCTTAATCATATATCATTTATATAAATATGCATTTCATGTAGAGAATTATATCTAAAAACAGTCTGGTGAGCTTGATTTTAATGACCTGGCACATCATGCTAGGTCTCATAGCGAACTCCTTGGAAGTCAGGGTCCTCAGGGGTCGGGCCGTGCAGACTTGGCTGTACATACTAGTGCTGTTATTAATGTAACATAATGTAACTAATATTGCAAGCTGTCTTCATTTCATAGTCAGACTGATGATAAGGCATGAAATTTGGGGGTACTGTATTCCTCATTTCAGACAAACTTACGTCACTGTCCGAATCTATGTACAGAGATTTGGGTGTGTCCGAAAAATCTTGGCACAATTCGACCACCCTCACGATTTTGTTCATCGCATTCACCATTGAAGTTGCAACTTAGAGGCATCCGCCACGTTTTGGACAGAGATATCTGTAGACCTTTTGGATTCATCCACAGGGTGAACATTGCTGGTCTGGTGCGAACTGTTTTTATGTGGGTGGCAAAGTCAATGACATCTTGAGTCAAAGCTTCATCTTCCTGGATTCAAAAAAAAACCTTTCCAGCCTCATAGATTAGATACCCAGATTCTTGGACATGTTAAATATCATGTGTTATCATGTGTTATCCATAATATGCCATATATTTGATGTAGTTATTTCATGAAACTTTCCATGATGTTTCCATGTTGGCTACAAAAATTCCCATGGGACACGGACAGCAACCAGGATCCGAGCTGGTCTCCACGGAAGGAGTGAAAGATCGTTTGGAGCAGCTACAGATGTTGCTGAGCGTCATGGAGCGGGCGTCCCGTTTCGGGGAACGCCAGGGGAACTGGGTTTTGATCATCCGTTGTTTCTTCGTGATCCAAGATATCCAATACGAAATTTGGAGAAATTTGGTGGATTATCCAATAGTACCTATTGGAAAAACCATGAACCAATAGTTATTTGGAACATCCATATATAGTTATTTGATGTTATTTGGTGGATTATCCCGTAATTTCCCATCATTAAGCCACTGATTGGTGGGTCACTCGCCTATTTGAGGATTTCTAGGGATTTCTCATTGAGAGGATTGCCGGATTGTGCCATCCTGGTAACTCCCACAGTTTTCCACGATTCACACATTTGTTGCTGGTCAAGTTGTCAAGAGCCAAGGTTTTCACCATTTTATCCTGAAAAAATGAACTTTGCCTGGTCCAAAAGCGTCTAAGTTATCTAACATCCAACTCTTCAAATTTTGGTTCTCCATTTTGTAATGAACAACTTTTTTTTGTGCTTCGTTAGCTCAATTTGTAGCTCCATTCATCGCTATCTAAACGCTCCCTCCATTCCCCGCAGGAAGAGCTGAGAAATCCACAGAGCCCTCGGGGGATGCTGATGACGTTGGTGCGTTTCTTGCAGGTGCGGGTCCCCATGGGATCGATCGGCAGGCGAGTTCGGCGTTTTTTTTATTTCCGGTGGTTATTGAACCAGAAAGAGAAGGACATATCAGCCACAAGAATAATCAAGAATATAGTTAACTGGGTGGATTCATAAACTATGTAGTGTCTAGGAGGGTGCAGTGTCTAGCGTTTTTTTTTGAGCTAGGGGTATTATTTGTTTTTCTATCTACTAAGAGCATCCCAATCACTGGGAGAATCTCACCAACAATTCTTTGGCGAGGACAAGTTGGAATGGGTCAGCTTATTTTCATCATGTTCGATCCGCCGAGATACAACCCGGCCATGCATATATATATAATATACACGTATGTATGCATATATATATAAATACATGTTGTATGTAACTGATATTATATATAAAGTGTCTGTATGCATAGGTGAGGTTATGAACCAGCTAGATGGAACATGATGAACATCCGTGTGCCCGGGGCAGGGGTCATCCTTCAGGTCATTCGTGGCGTCACGAGAACATCGTGAGCTCATTGGTTTTTTAATGGGATTTAATGGTGTTTTTAATGGGATATAATAATTGGTGGTTTGGAACATGACTTTCATTTTTCCATATATTGGGAATGTCATCATCCCAATTGACGAACTCCATCATTTTTCAGAGGGGTAGGGCGCAACCACCAACCAGTTTATGTATGGGGTATGAGTACCAGTATGTTTGGGGATGAAAACATGAAAACATAAAAAATCCTCCACTATGTTATCCCCACTTTTTTGCCGTATGACAACAGCGAACTGTTCAGCTTAGCAGTTGGATTCGTTGGACTCCCGGAGTCTGGTGATGGCTGGCAAGTAGGCTGTTGGGGTCGAGTGTGTGTTTTCCCCTTAAAATATTGAGGTGCTATTGGCCACTAGTGATACTAAAAACACTTCAAAAAGGTGATATTGAAAAACTACAGCATTACCGCGCAGCTAGGTCATATGTTTCATTATTGGTCGATTAATGCCTCTCACCACAGATGCTGCATAGGTCATAAATGAGAATGGCTCAAAATTATATGTCCGCAAAATCATTGGTAGGTACTAAAAGCGACCAATTCTGTGGCACATTTTTGAGGCGCCCACCGTGGGTTCTTTGGGGCAACTTCGGGCTCCGGTCTGAGCGGAACTGGAAACGTTTGTGACATCCAAAATCCAGCCACAACGCAGTCGCAGTCGAGAAACTGCTGGAAGAGCTTTGTCCTGAAATCACCCGTAAAACTATGAGTTGCACCCTTACTCTCAAGAGGGAAGTCAAAAGTCTCAACGGCCCATCTTGCTCCAGACTCCAGACATGATGCAAAGCTTGCGGATGTTAGCTGGGAAGTACGAAAAGTGACCACAGATTAGTTATTAGGGTATTATAAGTTACTTAATATTGGCGTGTTTCCCTCACATTGTCGCTCAAGACGTTATGTCTTTCAAAGCATTGAATTCTATGGGTAAATCTGGGCTTGTGGAAGGTCGATGATCATGAACCTAAACTAACAAACTGTTTTTTGCCATACATGGAAGAACATATCGTTGGATGGTCATCAATCCATTCATAGAAGTTTATTTCCCCATTAGAAGGTTTCCCATGCATGTTTTGACCATGGCACATACGATCAAAAGGCATATGTATGCAATATTCTATACACAGTATATATACGGTAACGACATTTAAATATGTGGAGGGCGGGCCAGACCGCGAGGCCCCGGAGGTAGTATGCAATACCAGTTCGTATGTTTAAATGTAGTTGCAGTATGTTTAAATGAATTGGATTCCGTATGTTAAATGGCTGGGCGGGCCAAGGAAAACCTTCCCGGAGGTAGTCTAAAGCACCTGTTCGTATATTTAAAAATCCGTATATTAAAATGTAGTTACCGTATATATAATGATATAATTAATGTGGATTTAGATACCTATACAGATAACCTATACATAGATCTATAATAGATAGCCTCACAGCACATAGGTCCCGGGTATCTAAGTTGAGGGCTTCGGATCTCTCAGAAACCTGGGGACCCAGAAACCTGGGGCTGTTGGTCTCTTCCTCAATTTGTTGAAGCAAATTGAACCTGAACGGTTTCGCCCAACATGATAGATATATATATATATACATTATACATATATATATACAGTATATATACATATTATATACATTATATATATATATATATAGAACATCTACCTTTCCAGAGGGTTTCCTCCAGAATTGTCACGTCACGAGTCCACTGTTAGCCATGTGGACTCCGGTGTCTTCGACGTGGAGCGATGGCTTTGGGATGGTTCTGCCGGTGCTCTTGGCCCTTCTCTTAGTGCCCCCGTTGCAGACTGGGACCCCTGGATCTTATCTGGTTGGAAAACCATGGGAAAATGGAAAATGGTTGGAAAATGGTGGTTTTGATGGGAAAACCATGGGAAAACCATAGGAAAATGGAGGTTTACCCTCTGCTAAACGTTTACATAACTATGGAAAGATCCACCATTTTGAAAATGGAAACAACTCACTATTTCAATGGGCCATGTTCAATAGCTATTTTGACATAACCAGGCCGGGTATCCCCAATCAAATGGCCATTTCATGGGGAAACATTGGCGGAGCATCCAGGTGCCCTTAACATCTTCCATCAAAAACGAAGAGCAACCGCTGGTGGCCAAACTCTTCCTGGAGGTTTTGGTGGCATCTTGGCAGCGACGCTGTAGATAACGAAATGAATATATATATATATATATATATGATATATGTTGATACTATATATGATATATGATCTATATATATATATATATATATATATATATATATATATAATATATATATAATATATATGATATATATGGCATATTATATATATGTATATATAGGATATATATATATGTATATATATGGTATATATATATATATGTATATATATGGTATATATATATATGTATATATGGGATATATATATATATATATGTATATATATATGGTATATATATATATATGGAATATCCCCACTCAAATATATACGTATGACATATACATCTCATCGTAATTTGGTATAGACAAACTCGGTACTGGGCGTTTGCGTTTGATCCCCTTTTGGGGCTGGCAGAACTGCTGATGAAATGCGCCATGTGGGCAAAAGGTCAGACGGCGACGAAGGTGGTGAGGATGTTAGAGATAGATACTTAATTAGATAGTTAATTGGATAGTTAGATAGATAGATAGATAGTTAGATAGATAGATAGATAGATACATGTTAATGAATGTAAAACATTTTCAATGGTTGTTAGTCAATCTAGTCAGCGAGTAAACTGTGAGTAACTGGCACATTTCCTGAACCCAGGACGTAGCGCACGTCTATGGAAGCTTGGCGACTGATATTTTTCGGGAAGCGGATGAACGCATGAAGCTTGAATGGACTATGTTCATTCTGGTCCATGTATATACACATACATACGTTTACAACATTTATGTATATATATATAAATATTGTACACATGTGATCCTATATGAGATGAACATATAATATAGCTTTTGATGTCTTTTCTGGAACCGTTTTTTTTGAAACCGCGAAACGGCTCATTGTTTGGAGGCTTGCGCGTTCAGGACAAGCTTATTTTATGACTTGATCAACACTGGATAGCCTTAAAATTGGATGGCTCAGATATTTTCAGATTATAAAAATGGATGGACATGACCAGTTCTTGACTGCAGTCTTTTTTGCTGATCCTCTAATGATAATCGCCATTTGCGATGGTCAGACAGCAACATCAAATAAGAGATAAATCATCGATCTATTTATGGGCCATCGATTAACCATAGCGTATGGAAAAAACCGGAGATACTCTCAATAGTTTTTCATCCCTCTTTTTTGTGGGTAAAACAATGACATAAACCACCCATGACTGGGCATGGGAACCATACCGCCTATAAACATGATGATGACCGGGGGATGATTTATGGAATTGCTTTACCCACATTAATCAGGTATTAATCACTATTAACCACTATTAATCACCATTTTAATCACTATTATAATCACTATTATTATCACTATTAGTCACTACTATAATCACTACTATAATCACTATTATAATCACTACTATAGTCACTACTATAATCACTATTATTAATGGCATAGAAGCCCTGATTTTCCCAGCTACAAACCTCCCATGAAATTCTGAGGAACTGTTTGTCGCACGGTGCTGGATTCTGAGGCGCCGGATGGCGCCAATGAAACATGGTGATTAATGTGGGTTATATAAATGTAATTATATATATAATATGTATGCAATGATTATTAGTGGTATATATAGATATGATTATCTATGTATATAATATATATTGGGAATATGATTGTCTATGTATGTATATATAATTATACATATATAATTGTATATATATATATATATACATATTGGGAGTATAAAATATGGGTTTGTCTAAAAATTGGGTATACCCCCAAATAATTTTATTTTAAGAGGGAAGTGGAGATCAACCATCTAATTTTGCGGCTACCCTATTTTCAGACAACCACATATAACGAATCTATAGTACACAAACTTATGATTTGTCTGCGGGCCTTTTATGTGTTGATATAAAGAATCTACCTTCGTTAAATTCATTTGGGGCTGCTAGCCACAGGTCGGCTGTCGCAGTTTTCAAGGACATACTCTGAGGGTGGGGTCCTGGGGATTTGCGCTTGGTTGATTTGGTCCCCGGTGCCCTAAAAGCATCGCGGCAGGCAACAGCTTTGAATTGGAAGCTGTACCTCATGGCTGTTCCAGGCAAGGATCTAACATGATCAGCGATGTTGATCTTTAGGACTGCTTCTGGTGTTGCCCGTGTCTCCAGTGAAAGGCGACATATGTTTCTTTTGCTTTCTATAGGGATGATCATTGAATTAACATGAACTACTAATCCTAATCAACTTTGCATGTATTACTCTGAGACAGTTGCTGTTTTTTCAGGCGATACATGGGCTTTTTCTGCGTTGATTTTCTGATCGCTTGAGCACGTTTTCCTAGGGACTGGTGCCCCGAAAACGATCCAACGTGGAAGATTTGGGATCTGCCATGACGCCTACAGGGTTCCCAACTTGTAGGTCTTTTGTTACCCACTTGCTTCATCAACATCGTGTGGGCCTTGGGGGTTTCCCGTGGGCCACCAATAAGGACGAATTGGAGTGTACGGATCATGACTTGAAGATGATATTGATTATACGTACCACATCTTCGCACGTTGATATTACGGTCAAGATCATCATCACTTGATTTGTCAGTTGGTTGTGTGTCAATAGCATGCGCAACTGTTGATATTGTGGGAAATGAAGTACAAAGCGCTTGGGAGCATTCAGTAACAATTGGTGAACTCGTTTTTCTTTCCACTTGGAACAGTATTTGATCACCTGCATTGATATCCAACATGTTTGGTGGTTTCATGGACTGAAATGTCTAATACATGGCTAATTTTAGAGTTTTTATTGTCAGTATCACTTGATTAATCTACCATGTTTCCATGTTTCTACATGTTTTGTATCGTTTTCATTTTAGAATGCATGGGAATCGAGGCCAAAAACTCCCCTGCCCGAGGTTTTCGGCACCTGGTTGGGATGGACCCTGCTTTCGTACTATGCCATGTTTCATTTTGTGCCCTGGCGGTCTAGCCATGCCAAAAGGGTCACGAAGGTGACGTTGCTTCGAAGAACTGTTGACCTGTGCACACTATGTTTGATAACCTCTGGTAAACGTTTACATAACTATGGAAAGATCCACCATTTTTCATAGGCAAACTCACTATTTCAGTGGCCATTTTCAATCGCTATCAATTACCAGAGGTTTTTTTTGTATCAGAATCGAATGTTCAAGCGACATGCCCAGGCCCATCATCAAAGGTCGTAACGCATTGGCCGAGGCCAAACAACCCTTCGGCCTCCTTTGTCTTTACAAGGCGTTCTGTGGAGGTCGAAAATCAAGTGTGATGTTTGATTGTTTAAACGCGTTTAAAGATGTTTAAACATTAATATCCATTGAAGGTTTGGAAGATTTTGGAAGCTAATATTCATGAAATGTGATAAAAAAAAAACTCACTGTGAATATGTTTCCTACATTTTTTTTGTTCATAGATTTTCCTGTTGTCCCTACATTCGAGTCATCCAATGTTTCTGACAATTCAACATGTTCTGCTGAATCCCTCGGAGACAGATTTTGGCTGGTGGTCAGTGACGTAGAAATCGATGTTTTTGATGTTCTTGATGCCTCTATATGTAATATGTATATAATATACCTAAGTCTTAAGCCATAATTTGATTTTATTTGTATGTGTATTTACTCAATGAATTAATGGTTCTAACAGATTTTACTAGATGTGTTGATGTCTTTTTTCAACACCTGAACTGTGTACTAAGTTGTACTCCATGAATTGATAATTTCACATGTTTTTACTCCCTGATTTGATACCTAGTACTTTTACCTTTTTTTGTTTACCTAGTTGGAAGCAACTGAGTGTGAAGGTAGGCGGAAAACCAGCAATCACCAAGGGGTCCCCAGGGATCCTGTAGGCGAGACAGGGGGAACGAGGAGCGCTGCTGCATCAGCTGGACTATTGGACCTGCATGGCAGGCTGGGGATACCTCCCAGGGGGATGAATGGATGGGTGATATATGATATATGATATATATATATATATATATGTATATATATATATAATGGAGATTTGAACCAACCATGATGATCCTTAATGCGGGTATGTATATATATATATATTATATATATAGTATATGCATATGTAATCATTAATAATACATATATATATTGGGATGAACGGGAATATATTTGGATAGTAACCAATCATACTGTTGGGGATATCAATTCGGGATATTAACCAACCATAATGGGGATACTCAATATTGGGGATCTAACCATAAATGGGGATGTTTAACATCATACAACCAACCATAATTAGGATATCATTTCAATGACTACATTTGCAATGATATGAACCAGCAACTGAATGGGCTATTGTGTATATCATGGGAATATGCTGGGGAATATACAGGACATCTTTTTTTGGGATACATTTGGTGTGTCCGAAAATCAGAACTGAGGGAATCCCGTGGACTCCTGGTTGGTGGTGACTGGAACCATGGATTTTTGATGACTTTCCATTTCATATATGGGAATCATAATCCCAACTGACGAAGTCCATCATTTTTCAGAGGGGTAGGTATACCACCATATACCACCAACCCGATATGTACATGTATGTCTACACCCCTTTCTAGCCCTACCTATTGCATATAGCTGCTTTAAGATACCCCTGGGAGGTACCGCCGTTGCTAGTTCCACCCAGGCGCAGCCCTGCCACTGTTGCTTTGGCACGCGGGAGACTTTGAAGGTTTCAGCTGGTTTGGGGGCGAGGATCAGAAGCTGCTTGGCGGTGCAGTGTTAATAGGGGGTTTTAATCATCAAGCCATAGGGATATAAGATGCTATAATTGGATACAAGTTCTAAATGATGGGTTGTTGATAATTAGTTAGGGGATTTTTTTTCTAACCAACATATTGGGCATCATCACAATGCAGAAGGGGAATCCCGTTCTCAACCAACCAGAATAAAGCGACAACACAGGGTTTCGAGCACTGCTCAACTGTTTAGCATCAAAACATGATTTACCATCAAAGCTGATGGTTAAACCAAACCAAGGGTTTTTTTTCCCGCCCCTCGAAACCTGCCAATTTTCCCTGGAACCAATTCTTGGATTGTCAGGATGAATCATGGGGATGCTAAAGTAATAAAGCTGATAGAGATGGAGATATAACCTCCAACCAACGAAACATAGCTGAACAACACTCGGCTGGTGTATCACATGGTGTTGGAAGTCTTTTTTGCCCCAATTTCCGCGGTGTCATCAAACATGGCGGTGAAGTCAACTAAATGGGACATTCTTAAATGGCAGTGTGTCAAAACCTATTATTATCCCTGGCCCTGTAGTTAAAACCTTGTAGCCCTGTAGTTTACATCAAAATAGCTGGGATTTATGGATGTTCATTCCCCTAAATAGCTGGTATTAATAGGTATTGATCCATACCCAAATGGGGTTACTCCACCGAGGTTAGTGGAGCTGCCAAGGTTTTTCAGAAAGCCCTTGTGGCTTCTCTACTTCCTGGTGCCAGGTGCAGATGGCTGGGAGCAACCATGCAGTATTCCCATGTAATATATATATATATGTAATATACTATATAGTATATATATATATATAGATGTGTCGGAAAATTAATTATATATACATATTGTAATTAGTGTATATGTAATGTATGTATAAAACACGTGTATGTATGCAGCCCCAAATGTCTCGTTGCTTGGATTCCTATATTTTGTAGGCGATATCCGGGTTAGCTCATCTTGTTTGGTAAAGCTTAGCTGATTTCCCGTCCAGGAATTTGGCTGTGGCACACTGCGTGGCATTGGTGGACAACTGGAAGATTGACCCCTGGCAGAGCCAAGTTGAGAATTGCAACCACTAAAAGCCCACTAAAAACCCGTTGATGCAGTTGCAGCCTGACTCTTGCAGCCCCAGTCCTACAACCAGCTGCACTTTGTTTTTTTTACAAAATCCATTTTTAGAAGGCAAGAGATGTCACTATGATGGTTGGTGTAGTATCATAGCAGTCACCATCGTCATAGGCGCAGTGAGTGTGATTAAGATATAGATCATATGTTTTTTGTTGTATGCTTTTGCCACGATGAGCATTACAGAAGAATAATTCGATGATGATGATGATGATGACGATGAGGATGATGATGGTGATGGCGATGGCGATGGCGACGACAATGATCTATTCCAGGATCCTTGAACGATCACTTTAAAACAGGTGTTGTGAACGATCATCTTTTGATGAAACGATGACTTTCCCTTTGAACCCGTGGTGGGTTAGGCTGAGAACGCCTGTTCGAACACTGTTCGAACATGTTTTTTCGAACCAAACCAGTCCAAAACGTCAAATTAAAAAGTGGATGCTTGCTTGCAAAAAAGTGGATGTTGCTGGTATAAAAGTGCATGTTGCTTGTATAAAAGTGGATGTTTCATGATGTTTCGAAAACCCACAGTTTTCGAACAACGGAGCACACTACCTTTTCGAACACGCGCTAATTTCAACATGATTTGCGAATATTCGAACATTGTATCAGAACAGTTTGAACGGCCACGTTTTCTTGAAACGATCACATCTGACTCAAACTTGGCATTCTATCACTTTAAAGTGAATGTTTCAGGTTCCAGGTTGTTGATATTAATATCACGGCTATCAATATGAAAAGTTCTGAAAATCACAGCTGATGGTTGCCAGATCTCACACTTCCTGGTTTCGAATGGGTGGTTGTAGCCCATTGGGGGAATCTTACCCTCGCTTTGGGGATACACCGGCAGCCAGGAATGTTGGGAAATTCTGGATTATGGCGGCGCATTACTTCACTTGGTACATGGGGATGAGTCCACACCATGTCCAGTCATTGGCCTTCATCAATCTCTTCCATGGTTTTTCTTCCAGCCACTTGGCAAACTGGACAGAACTGACAAAACCGTATAGACATATATATATATATATATATATTATGTAATCATATATAGACACATGCAATATCTATATATATACATATATAATCAATTATGATCATAATATATATATATATATTAATCATATAATCATTGTATATATATATATATAAATATTATAGAATAGACATATCATATATTTATATAAATATATATGGAATCAACTAAACTCGGGCACCTTCACCACCCCAAGTTGCTTTTGTGACTCAGGTTGGTTGGTCTACCAGGTGGGCGTTTCCCGGTGGATCAGCCATGGTTTCATTCAACGGACTTCAATTCTGATTGGTGGTGACTGGAACCATGGAATTTTATGAATTTCCCATCATATATGGATATATCATATCTATATATGGATATATGACTGGCATATGGGAATGGAAAAAAAACAAAATCATCCCAACTGACTTTCACTCCCTCCATCATTTTTCAGAGGGATAGGTATACCACCAATTAGAATGGATTTCAATGGATTGGTTTGGACATCTGACAGGTGAAATCCATGTTTTGCCAGGTTTGGATCACCAGATCCGATGCGCAGGGTCATGTTTTCAAAATGCACGGTGTGTGTTTTTCTTCTTTCTAATGCGTAAATCAGATCCGTAGAATATATCTACTTCGGGCTGTTTAAATGCTTTATATTAACCATTATATACATTATATATACCATTATAAACATTTTCGTGTTGAAATGTGGGAGCCATAGGTTTTCTATGGTTTCCTTGTAAACTTTCTCAGCCAATGGAATCCATTTCTGGACAACCAGCCTGGCTTTGTCATTCTGATCATTATTATATCCCCATTAAATCTCAGTATATCCCAATCCCAATATATCCCAATATAGTTGTGGATGGTGAACTCAATATAGTTCTGGAGATTTGTGGATTATATTCCAATATAGTTGTTTAAAACCCCATTACCCTCTGGTAATTTAACATAGCTATTGAAAATGACCATTTATAGTGGATTTTCCCATTGAAAATTGTGATTTTCCATAGTTATGTTAGTTTACCAGAGGGTAAATCCCATCACTGCCGTTGCGTTTCTTGCCCAAAATGTCAGGTCGTGCAGACGCGTTACAATCTCTGGCGGACAAAGTCTCCGCAGAGTATGCGTTGGACGGATCCTTGGTCCTAAATAAATGGTCGATGATCAATGGGAAAACCAATGGTTTGGGGTACCCAGATTTTAGGACATATGATGGAGGTATTAATGATGTTTTGATGTTTAATAAACCATGTATATAACCATCATATAACCATATATTTATCATCTGGTAAACTAACATAACTGTGGAAAGATCCACCATGTTTAATGGGAAAATCCACTATTTCTATGGTCATTTTCAATAGTTTTTTGTATGTTTACCAGAGGGTACCTAGATTTTAGGACACCATATTTATGATGGTTTGATGTGTCTGAGAATATGATGGAGTTATCACCTTTCAATGATATTTATGATGACCCAACAGTTGCGGTTGGTGGTATAACTTTTTTTGTGTCCCCCTCTATGAATCAACAAAATGGATGGAACATGCTGATCAAACTCCAATTGGGGCAGCTGTACCCAAGTGATCCAAATTTCTTCATGCAGCGTTGAACTTGCTTCGCCACTGGAATCCGTGTTGGGTATCAGTCTCAATGATACACCAAGGTGTGTCTGAAACTTTGATTTTTTATCCCCAGTTTATGGCAATGTTGCATAGGTTTCACATGATGATTCATGATGATTCCCAGCCAGGATGTAGGGATACCCTATGCTCAAACCCACATTTGATTCATCTTTCCGAGTCAGCTTCGATTTCCGTCAGTTAAGCTGTCAGCTTCATCTCGGGAAACAGCTGTATTTAATACCATTCCTTTGTCCGATTTGGTATCTGTATACCCTCTGGTAAACTAACATAACTATTGAAAATTACCATGTTTAATGGGTAAATCAACTATACATGGTCATTTCCAATAGCTACGTTAAATTACCAGAGGGTAATTACGTTGCATATAGTCATTGTAGGGCATGAGGTCTTTTTTTTTTTGTGGCCCCTTGGGCCATGATGTATAACAGAGTATAATGGCCCCCGAAAAAGATGCCGAATAGTATTTCCAGGATGGTAGTTCGATGATGTCTTCCCCATAATTTCCCAGCTTTCCAACTTTTCGCTCTGAGTTGAATTTGGGAAGTGCTTATATAAATCATATATATATACAGTATATATGTGTGTAAACTACCTCTTCCATAACAAACCCCCCAAGTCAGGAGAAATCACAGTCCCTGAATATGGCCGGCGCTGCAAGTCTGCGAATCTAACTAGCTGGTTAGTATGATTTAATATTCAATCATCATCTGTTTGGTGGTTTGGAACATTTTTTATTTTTCCATATATTGGGAATGTCATCATCCCAACTGACGAACTCCATCATTTTTCAGGGGGGTAGGTATACCACCAACCAGTCATGGATATCATGGATGTTTCATATTGAACATCATCAAAGCATGTCGCCACGTCGCCTCGCCCAGGACCATTTGAATTGCTTTCTGGTTTCCACTCCCATCTCTTACACCTGCGCCTTGATCTGTTTTTGCAGCCTGTCGGGTTGTAACAAGCAGCAATCCTACAGCAATAACTATGTTACTGTATATGTTATGTATATAACTATAGAATATGATGAATATGGGATTGTCAGACATATTCATCATGTTCCCGTTTTCTGAAAAATGTTCTTAACATGTCCATATTTTTATCATATCTTATCTACTCCAGGATGATTGTGTATATATATAACATGAATGATAATGGATGTGGATGATGATGGGTGTGTCTGAGAATGGTGTGCACCCCTAGAGCCAATTGACAAGTTTGGTGGCGAACATGATTGTCTTAGCAGCACGTGTGTTTTTCTAATTTTTCAGACAAACCCCTTTCAGCAATCTTTGAATTTACTTTTCCAAATTTAATGGCCCTTATATATATACATATATATATATTATTATTATATATACATATGTGTCTGAGACTTTGATATGTTACAATCTTTATGATTTTCCAAATTTCTTTGAGCAGAATGATCCGATTTGGCTTGGAATCCGCGCCGCAGAGGTTTCTTGTGCTTCCTGGCTTGCACTGAAGATCTCGCTTGGGATCTGCTTATTGACCAGGAGACTTTCCGCTCGGAAATTTGGATTTAGGGTGATAACTCCATAACTATAACCCGAATTTGAGGGTTTATCAAAATTGTCCCTCTTGAAATTGCATTTGATGGTACTTATGGTCCTGTTACACCCCATTCTCAAACACACCCACATATTCATTGGCAATATTTCCCAGATTAGAGTCCGTTTTCAGACATACACAAATGAGACAATTAAGAGCTGAAATGAGATTTCCCCGAAAGCATGTCTTGCAGATCTGAAGAAGCTAGGACTAGTTGGGAGTGAAAATGCTGGATGTTTGCCTTGTCTGAATATAAAAGAGCCTTTTCCCAACAACTCAACTGATGCAACCTGTGTGAACCACTGTGGGATCCCGAGGAAAACCCTCTGGGATCGCACAGTTTGCTGTGGATGGCCCATTTAGTTGGATGATTTACCATTGAAAATGGCCCAGTCGAAAATCATAGAAATAGTGGATTTACCCATTCAAAATGGTGGATCTTTCCATAGTTAAACGTTTACCAGAGGGTAAACCTCCATGTTCCTATGGTTTTCCCATGGTTTTCCCATCAAAACCACCATTTTCCAACCAGATGTTAGTTTACCAGAGGATAAACATGGTGATTGTGCCATAGGTTCATCACGCCATGGAAAGCCAGCGGTCTATCAGGACTATGTTCCCCTGGTCAGCAACGTCCCAGCCCCGCTGGAGGGCCTGAGCCGAAGTGCCACTTGGGATTGAAGGGGATATTTTTAGGGAATACAGTGAGATAGAATAAGAAATATCATTACCAGCAATATGATGTTCGGCTTTGGCTGAAAATGGGGAATGGACCCCATCAAATATAATATATATATATATATATACACATATAATATATATATATATATATGGATAGAGGGAAAGATGACGATGCACCATGAAATTATAGGATACCCTATCAGACAAATCCACAAATTGGCCATGAACACCTTTGGGAGGAAAAGTTCTTCGAGACCGCCGCCAAAAAGCGCAGTGCTTGTTTGAAAATAGGGTACCCCTAAATCCAATTCTATTCACTGGTTGATCATCATGTCATATCATTTCGATCATTTTCCATCATCTTCCCATTCAAATAACCATAACTTGCCAGGCAAAAAAATGGTCTGGGAGTAATTGGCGGTATGTGCTGTGCCATGAGACGAGGACGCCTAAGAAGATGGAGAAATGCCTCAAGTGATACCAATTTGTTTGTTTATGAGATGATTGATGTCTGAAAATGGGGTATAAAGTCTAACTCCAAATGGCAGTTCTAATAGGAAAAAATGATGCTTAATCAGTGGATTTAGGGCTACCCTATTTGCAGTCAATCCCAAATAGTGGAAACTATGAAACCCAGCTTTAAGGACATACATTTCACTTGTGGCTCACACAGTTTTCGAAACCTGGAATTTCCATGGAATTTCCTCGATTATGAAATACTATGAAGAGTCAAACAGTGTAATCATGCATGAAAATACGTCGGGATAATTCGGGTGAGAAAGATACAGATGATGTTGACACATACTGTACCCATATCAGCCCCCATCTTAGCGTAGCTGCAGCCTTTGCAGGTCGTGGTTAGTGTATTGATGCTGCCCCAATTGGCGCATTATTTCCTTGAAACTTGGCCGTGTGAGAACTGCCAGCAACACAACTGGGCAAATTCAACCCTGGATTTACAGATTCATTTAATTTTAAAATGACCAGAGTTGACATGACCCAACTTAATAACATTGTTGCCTTTTTTTAATAGTTCACGTTAATGTATCCAAATATAGCGGTACATTATGATACATTAACACTAAGATTGGTACCGATCTTTGTAAACATGTGTAAACCAGGGGGTTATTCATCCTGGGTTAATATTAATTGGAAAGCCCTGAAAACCCTGGAGCACCTTCGCTTTGCAAAAGTTGTTTTGATGATGGAGACATGGATGCGCCAGCAGGGTGGTCCCGCAACTCTGTTCAAGCGACTAAGCTTAACGGCTTCTCCAAGCAGCTTAACAGCTTAACAGCCTCAGCAGCTTAACGACTTAATAGCTTAACGGCTTAATAGCTTAAAGCTGTGTGGAGAAGCCGTTAAGCTATTAAGCTGTTATGCTGTTTGTGTAATAGCTTAATAGCTTAATCGCTTGTTCTAATAGCTTAATAGCTTAATAGCTTAGCAGCTTGTGCTAACAGCTTAATAGCTGATTCGATTCGCGGACGGTCCTGCCGGGACTCTGTCTTCAGAATTCTGAGGGATTGAATTGCGGGATTTTGCTCTAGAGCTTCAAGTGCACAGATGTAACTCTCCAGCCTCACTGAAGCCCGCGCAAACCTGAAGACAATGATAAGCCAGAAGTCAGAAGTAGACATTCTTCTTCATACAAGAAAATCACAATTGAAATATGTAAGAGGATGGTCGATGGTCAAAACATTGGTGGTGTCTTGTAGCTTTTGGTACATCAGTACGTGTGTTTGGACAAATTAATGATCAGTCAGTTGCGTGTTTTTCTGTGCCATGCTACGGTCCCCACGTATGTGACATATCTCAATAAAATATGCACATGTTTGAATTGGCGTCAGTGCACAGAGAAAGGGGAAGACAGGGTGTTTCAGTAGTGTTTGGTCCTTCCTCTCTTGCGTTTGGCTCAAGATTTTGCTCCATGGCTGCATGGCTGCATGATGAACCTGCATGAACTTGCCTTTCCAAACCTCAACCTATCTTGCTAGGGACTGAAGCAAACTTTGCGTGCACCAATCCAGCCCATGTTCTGGCGTGAGCATCATGAACCAACATCAAACAGAATAGTTATTTTATAATCATTTTCAATAATTCAATACTGAAAAAACTGCAACACATGCTGGTATGCGTGACATTGTGTTACCCCGTTTAAGCCACTCAAAATCACTTATCAACAAAGACGTGCAGTCTCCATGGCCAGCATCTCGGATGTCGGGCGTGGCACTGTGGCTTCTGTTGCTCCGTGTTGAGCAAGTCCAAGCGCTGTACCTGGGACCTAGGATCATCTGGGATCCATTTGAGGCCATATGGCAGTGTGTCAAAACCTTGTACCCCTGGTGAACATCAAAATAGCTGGTAAATGGATGTTCATCCCCCTAAAAATGGTATTAATAGGTATTGATCCATAGCCATATTTGGCACAAAGATGTGGAAGTTCCCCAGGTTTTTTTCGTTCGCCATGGTTTTTGTCGAGGTCTGGCAACCACAAACTCAACTTTCGTCGCAGCTGGGCGAAAGGGGAGACCTCCACCTGGACCTGTGGGGCCTGCTCCGATGGTATACTAGAAATACAAGACCTTGAGACTGAGTTATGTATGGCATTTATGGTAAGGGTCGTTGATTCATTTTTTTTGATAATAGACATTGGACATCTTAGACGCTCAAAATTGCAGAGAAGTTTCGGCGAAGGAAGCAGCACCCCTTTGCTTCTTCGGGATCCTCTGGAGTTCGCTGTGACACCTTTCACTATGCTGGGGTTGTTTCCACCGAAGCCGCTATCGATCAAAACATATCAAAACTATGCATGGTGAATGTTGAAGACACTGGCAAATGGATGTAGATGCATGGTTCTCCTTTCATTGATGTGAAATTGTTTGAACATCCCCCCAAATCACCAAATCCATCAGTTCGTCATTGTGTTTGTCAAGTAAAAAGGCAATTTTGGGGTACCCTCTGGTAATTTAACATAACTATGGAAAATCACCATTTTTTAATCCTCCTGGGAATTTAGCTTAAAAAGTTCAGGACATGATGTCTTTAAAAAACTGTATTTTTTAAGGGACATACCTGGCCGGCAAAAAAAAACAGTTCTATTTTTTAAGGAAATCCTGTTGT
>Ga0126342_10007176_pt1 | contig 19853 bp, 12 predicted proteins | sample Cyp1metagenome_FD_92528 | JGI IMG/M metagenome (GOLD analysis project Ga0126342, IMG submission 92528) | Coral microbial communities from Lord Howe Island, Old Settlement Bay, Australia - Cyphastrea 1 metagenome | ecosystem: Host-associated > Invertebrates > Cnidaria > Coral ... | reverse complement strand
TACTCACCAGTGCTGCTCACGCAGTACCTTGGACATTGCTGGCACACTCCTTGCACTGAGCTATATATTTTGCGTATATCGGCTTGGCTGCTGAGAAAACCCCTCTCCCCTGCCACAGGCGGGGGGGAACCATCTGGCTGGGGGAGGGGGGGGGTGTGGGGGTCCCTGCTCATATATATGGCTATACATGGTTAGATATGTGATGATACGTGATGATATGTGATGAAATGTGATGGTATGTGGTGATATGTGATGATATGTGATGATATGTGATGATATGTGATGATATGTGATGTTCTGTGTTAGTCAAAAGATTAAGTCATACGAGTGATGCCTCCTCCATTCATAACTTGGTGTATAAACCAAGCTAGCTATATTTATCAACCCATCAACAATCATCAACGTGGCACTTTGCCTAGTAATAGACCATACCCTCTGGTAAACTAACATAGCTATTAAATATTGCCATTTATGATTGATTTACCTAGTAAAAATGGTGATTTTCCATAGTTATGTTAGTTTACCAGATGGTATCTGCCCATATATACCTAGTAACAAAGTATCTACCATATCATAGTTACCAAACATGTAGGATAGTAGTATAGATATTTCCCCGCAACTCGGGATTATATGTAGTATATATGTACCATCTGGTTATTTAACATAGCCATGGAAAATCACCATTTTTAAGAACGGTAAACCATCTATTTCTATGGGCCATCTATACCATGGCTATGTTAGTCATAACCAGAGGGTAAACCTCCATTGTCCTATGGATTTCCTATGGATCCCATGGTTTATCGAACCAACTGGGGCACCACAGTGGATTGCACCTCGAGTCAATTGGCTCACCACAAAGACCACCGCATTACCTCGGTGTTTCAGACTGGTGCCATAGTCAAAAAACACGGTGTATACATATATATATATATATGTATGTACAGGTGTATATATATATAATATATATATATACCTATATACTATATACCGATCATATACCTATACGATTATGGGTCAAAACCTTGTACCCCTGTTGACATCATAATAGCTGGTAATACGGTAATACGTATATCATGACCGTCCCCAAAAAAATGGGAAAACACACCATGCTTTGAGCGTGGCACATTTGGGTACTTGGAGGATCATACCACGAATCGCAACTGGATACACCACTTTCACCTAGGACCTAGGGGACTGATATACTAACAGTTGGGTTGAAAACCAGATACGATTTGTGGGATGATCCTTGGAAGTATGGGTCACGGAAAAAAGGGTTTTCCAAAAATGGGATGGTATTTACAATCCTATGAAAATGGACCAACATCTTTTCCGCTCCCTTCAGAATCTGTCTGGCAACGGATCATTGCCGGGAAAGCAAGGAGTTTTTTCATACCTAATGTCGGACTTGTTTCAGGGTTAATAAAAGGAAAAAGCGTAGTTCAGAATTCAGAGCTGATCCAAATACCTTTTGGAAATGAATGGCACTGGGAATTCCTGCCGACCCGGTCTTGGTGTAAGCTTTATTTGTTCTAGTCATTGGTCATTTTGTTTGCCCATCAAGTATCAAAGATTTGTTTGTCTTGGTCCACAGCTCCATTTCCAGTGGAAAAACTGTTTGTACCAACGGGCTCACATGTTGATGATTGACTATGGTTCAAAAATCACGTTTACCCTCTGGTAAACTAAGATAGCTATGGAAAATCACCACTTTTCATAGATAAATCAATGATACATGGCCAGTTTCAATAGCTATGTCAGATTACCAGAGGGTAATCCTCACTGTACATTGATTACATCCCCAATTTCCATGGTTCTGGAACATGGGATCCAATTCACCAACCAAAAATTTTAGGCCATTCTTTCGCATGATTCCACTCTATGTACAAACATGCTTTTACTACCCTCCAGCAATCAGACATTGCAACTGGGAATCCCCCAAAAAATCCCTTGTAAATGGAGGTTTATACCTGGGAAAATCATCTATCAGCTCTAGATTAGCAATCCATGGTTGATTACCGGAAGGTACATGCCAATAAATTGCACTAAATCCATCCAACTCCTATTAAACAACATTAAACGTCATCAAAAAACACACCATTCTTTTGTCTCTTGAAAGTTGAACAACCACTGAACCCCAGGGACTGGCTTCGCCACCGAGATGCTCCGATTGATGGGAAATTGATAGGCTGAAGCCATGAGTTCTTGTTGCAACGTCACGAAAGCCTGGACGAAAACCCATGACAAAAATCCTGGTGGTTTTTTGGAGAATCCATGGACTTTTCGTGAGGTTTTTGTTCCATGGCTTTTTCCCTATCAATCTAAATGTTGAGAAACCCCAGAGGAAACTGAGGAAAACGAGGAAAACCCATGGATTTTTCCCAATCTGAGGTTTGGTTGGGAAATGTTGGGAAACTTTCAAGGAAACTGAGGAGAAACGACCAGTCTAAAGGTGGACATTACCATATTCTTTGAACAAGGTGGTGCAACCCCAACACATCCCAGGAAATGTAATTCGCATTTGTCTTACCATTTGTTGTGTTTTTGTGCTAAACCACTGGCTGCAGATGATATACCTGCGGGCTGGTCGTTTGTCAAGACAGGTATAGGATCATGATGGATCATGTTCCTTATCAAGAACCATATCAGTAATCAAATGTCATCAAATTTATGCTTCCATTTCAAGTAGTTTATGATCATATCAGTATGAATCATTATATCTATATAATTGATAATACCAGTTTGTATTGGTATTTCAGTAGAGGTAAAGAATTAAGGACCTGGAAGAATCTAAGGACATTGAAGCCAGAGATGTCGGTCATTCAGGGAAGTAATTGGTTACTTGGAGGATCATCCCACTTGGTAACTGATTGATAACCATATGATGGGGTCTGAGATCCATGCGGATCCCCCTATTTTCAGCATGTTTTTAGGGAGGGAAAATGAAGAGAAACCATCGGAACTGGAGGTAGCCTATTTTCAGACTAACCCATATTTATATATATACACTATATAGTTGCTAACCATTTCATATACTAGTTGGTTACTAGTTGATTTTGGTATGGATCGGGGGTATGGATCGGCCTGTGGGTAACCCGGGTATGGATCAAGATTCTTCGATCCCCAGAGCTCTTGAGGAACTCCAAGCTGGGAGGGGAAACTATACCAAGTTCCCTGTGAAGCTCACTCCGGTTCCACATGGATAATTATACGATACCCAAAAAAAACATACATTCAATGGATTGGTTTAAGGGAACATCTACAGGAAACCATGGTTTTTACCACCAAATATAGGGGTTTCCTGTAAATTTTCCCATCATCCAATTCTATGATACATATGGCTAGCGGCTAACGACTACAACCCACCCTCCGCGGTTTCTGTTCTTGGACCCCAACCATGTTGCTGCCCTCAAACAGCCCCTTTTAGGAAGCGGATTCGCCGTTTAGAAAGAACAGGCGGGCAATCGAAACGGGTCCCACCAACTAGTCAATACTAGTTGTATATGCCATGGTATTCCATAAGTCTTCCATAATATATATATATATATATACAATTATACATATATATCCCCATTTTAGATCATAGATCATAGATCATCTTAGTTGGTTAAATCATGTCAAATCCCACACGTGTTCCCAGTCGCCATGATCCGCTCATGAATGATCGAGGAAAGACTGCCGTTTATCATCTGCTGGGCGATTTGAATTCCTAGTTACTACAATAGCCTCTGGCAGAGCAGCATGGGGCCCCCCAGTGATGTTTGCTGGTTTATAAACCATGAAATTTCCCATTTCCCCCATGAAAACTATAGTTCGTTATATCATGTTATATCTACCATAAACCATAGGAATTCAGACACAAACAAAAGGCAACGGTTCACGCGAACTCGACTGGGTTTTTCCATCCTGTAGAAATACGTGGCTTTTCAACTTTAATAAAGAATCTACCCTCTGGTAAATTAACATAGACCCTGCCAGATGGGGGTTGGAAGACTAGTTTCCATTAAAAATTTGTGATTTTCAGGGTCCAACTGTTAATTTACCAGAGGGTACATTTATGTTAGTGGATCTGTTTGTGGTCAATATCTGTTTATGAACTCACTGGACATGCACAGGTGTTTCCTCACAGGTTCTCTTGGGACTTTCCAGCCATGGGACTGATGACCTTCACATAATCTTCCCATATGACTGGTTGGTGGTTTTTCGCCTACCCCTCTGAAAATTTTCTGGACTTGGTCAGTTGGGATCATGATATATTCCCAAGTGTTTCTGGAAAGTCGTAAAATTCCATGGTTCCAGTCAGCACCGTTCCCAGAAAAGGGGCTTTCATCCATGGTATGGCAATTTTTAGTCTCCCATCCCCTGGGTCGTCATGACTCCCATCAGCTTATAACCATTTATAATCATGGTTTTGAACCACTAATACCCATGACGGATCCATGGTGCTGCTATATATGTTAACATTTATATACATTTATCATCAATATACCCCAGTCATGTCCGCATATATACCAGCACCATGGATCCGTCATGGGATATAGATTATAGATAGGCAAAACTGCTAACCAATAGGTAACCAATATAGATAGGTTCTAAATGGATCTAAATGCTTATAAGTTAGAACTTAAAGTTATGACCCCACTAACAAGCCACACCAAGCAGAACTGAAAAAATCCTGGGGTGACCCTCCAGGCACCTCATCGCAACTCTGGCCCACCACTTTCAAGGTGATGTCGGCAGCAATCACTCCCTGGATGGTTGATACCCAGTTTATAGATGATCTACCAGTTGATTTACCCATTAAAAATGGTGATTTTCCATAGTTATGTTAGTGGTTGACCTAGCCCTCTGAAAAATATGACTTTATACTGGTTGGTGGTGCAATAACCATCTTGAAAAATATGAGTTCGTCAATGGGAAGGATGACATCCCATACATTCTGGAAAATAAAAAATGTTTGAAACCACCAACCAGCCAGTTTATAGATGATCTACCAATAGAAGAGAGTGGCTGGTAGATTTAGCTATGGATGGTCATTTCTTACATAGCTATGGAAAGGAACAGTAATCAACCCGTTTATAGATGATCAACCAATGGACGTCCATCATTGCCCAGGGTACCTTCCAGTTACCAATAGGATGGGTACCTATCTGACAGGTAACTGGAAGATTGGTGTTGGATAAGAAACAAGAACCATCATGTTTGTGTCAAATCCCGATAATATCCGTGCGTTCCAGTGATCTGCTGGGGAAAAGAGGTCTGGGTATGGTCTGGCTTGGGATTTCCGGTCCGACATTTGCCATTGATTCATATGTATTCTATATGCATTCTGTATTCATAGTTCTTCTGGATTCCTTCTGTCTCGTGGATTCCCCATTTCTGGTCTCCCATGGTATGCCTACACAGATCTAGACAGCAATGTGCATTCGAAACGCTGGATGTTCAGCGGCTGATCACCAGCAACGAACATCAATGATTCCAATGGCACATTCGAAGCCATGTTAAGGGGTGCATCTCAATTGGCAAGTGGTTAACCATATTAAAACCCAGTTATATATAATTACATATGATGATATACTGGTCGGTGGTATACCTACCCCTCTGAAAAATATGAGTTCGTCAGTTGGGATGATGACATTCCCAATATATGGAAAAACAAAATTCATGTTCCAAACCACCAACCAGATGATATATGTATGTGCATATCTAGGGATTCTAGGATATTCCGGTATACCCCAGTTATACATGGTTTGTTCACCGCTATGGATTAAAATCATACCCCGACTCCCCGCACCTCAAAGCAAGAGTAGTCTCCACAATACGCCACGGGTGCTGTCTTGGTAAGACCGATGGTGGTACCATCCAGGTAGACGTAGAGCCCTGACCACCTAAAAACACTCCATCGGCTTGGTGAGTTCCAACTAGTTCCAACGGGGATTAGGAAGAATTTGTTGAGCACTCTCAAGGCGTTGTCTCCATACTTAGCGAAGTTGGACTTCGTTTCTGGGTGAACTAGACTTTATACTGGTTGGTGGTGCAATAACCATCTTGAAAAATATGAGTTCGTCAATGAGAAGGATTATCCCATATCATATGTTATGGAACTTACAAAATATTTGAAACATGTTGAAACCACCAACCAGTTATATTTACAGTTAGATGGGTTTATAAACCAGCAAACATCACTGGGGGGCACCTGGGACATTAAAGCTGCCGGGTTTCTGTTTGTATAAAAATAGTATAAGGGTATAGCCAACAACAGATTGGATTTCAAACCGACCATGGGCTGACTGGTTGGACAATGTGCTCGTCAACTGAGTTCAGGCTTTTCGCCCAAAGATGGGTGGAAAAAGTCATAGATAGATAGATCTCAATTGCCCTACCAAATGAAAGCACCATGAACATACCATCCATGAAAGCGTCATGCGGCTTTGAACTTAAGTAAAAGTCTCTATTTTGACATGTTTTCCAATTTCAACTTAATCTCTGTTTTGACATGTTTCCAATTTATTCCAATTTCATATCCAGATCTTATCATAACAATTTCAACATGCCCTTCCTTTGCGTTCCACATCCGTTTTTCGGTTTCAACCAAGGAACAAGCGCTTGAGTGGACCACCGATCTCTGCCATGTTGGATTGCAAGGTATACCATGGCCGTTTCAACGGAAACTTCTCATTGCACTCTGGGTCCTGGCGAAGGAAACTTCCCCGTGATCAACGCGGTAAAAATTTGTCGTTCCTAAATTTTATGGTAAACCCATCTACAGGAATCCCAAAGGCGGAGAACTAAGTGCTTGGCTCCTGTCGGTTACCGTTTGAAACCATATGAAACTATCCGAATCTGAAGTGCAGATGTTGTGAGGTCATCTCCCACAAATCCAGAGATATATATGATTAGATGCAAGTGGGACAACCGAAAAGCAAAAAAAAACTGGGCACGGGCAAAATATGTGAAACATGTCCGTCAATCTCAAAAGGCAGGACGTTCCATCCATTTCTGTTTTCACCCAATCGCACCAAGCCCTCAATCTATGTGGTAACCCTTCGTCTTCCGAGTCGTTAGCATTGTCTTCCCTCTCCAACAAAAAATTGCCAAATACATGGTCACTCTTTGATAGTCCACAAATATATATATATATATATAATATAATATATATATATATATAATATATATATATAATATAGAATATATATAATATAGAATATATATAATATATAGAATATATATAATATAGAATATATATAATATATAATATACATAATATATATATATATAACTTGTTGCTGATTATGGCTAGTTGATGATTTGTTTAATGGTCGTTTTCCATAACAAAAAACGTCGTCCGGATGACTTTCCTCACTCGCCGGTCGCGGATGGCAGGATCCCAGGCAAGCTCTATTTTTAGTGGAGATGAATACATATATACAGTTTTATATGTGTATATATATATGGTTATATACATATAATGTATAATATATATATAGTTATATACATATAATGTATATATATATATAGTATATACATATAATGTATAATATATATATAGTTATATACATATAATGTATATATATATATAGTAATATACATATGTATAATATATATATATATATAGTTATATACATATAATGTGTATATATATATAGAGAGTTATTTACATATAATGTATATAAATAATTATATACATATAATGTATAATATGTATATATAGTTATATACATATAATGTATATATATAGTTATATACATGTAATGTATATATATAGTTATATACATATAATGTATAATATATATATATAGTTATATATATATATGTGTGTACATTCAGAATGGCCAACTTTTTTTGGTAAACCCATGCAAACTCCCCACTAAAATGGAAAACCCCAATGTGTCAATGGAATAAAATGGATTTAAATGGATTAATTTGATGCAAACATCTACAAGAAATCATGGTTGTTATCCAAAGATCCCCTAAAATGTGAGTGTGTTTTCAAAATTTCCCTCTTTGAATTGTCGAGAAAAAGAGCTGCATCCAAAGGTCTTTCTTCACCACACCGAGCTCTAAGAAGGTGTCTTCAGCAGTGCTGCTATGCAGCGGACAATCAAACCACTTCGCCTCCAGATTTTCTGCTGAGGAATTTGTCGAAGCAGGGGATGTCGGGACAAACTAAGCGTTTTCTGCGGATATGACAACCAAATATCACCAAGATTATGGTTGATATGGAATATTACATGATATATTATATATCCACAATACATATGTATAATATGCATTGGATAACCAATGTAGTTGCCACACAATGGATATATCCCAATAAAATCATATAATATTATATATATATATTTATTTATTATACATACTAGTAAGCAATGATCTGATTAATATGGGTGCTTCGTTGATCCAAGTTACCAAGGTGGTCGGTTGGTGGAGAAACATAGGGTAAATCCTAGAGTTGTCTACAGATTCCAGGTGCCCAAACCATCCTCAACCACAAAGTCACATTAAGTCACTAAGTCCTTGGGAATATGATTCAAACTTCGTCAACAAAGCCCTTTGCCAACAAATTCTCGGAAGACATGGCGGTTTAACCAGCCACCTTGTATCCCTTCTGCGTGTCTTCATTCCTCAGGCGGAATGATGTGCCAGAAAAATCGCCACCTTGGTCGCTGGAACTTCTTTGGAGCTGACAGGCCTTGGGTTTGTCTCAAAGTTCAGGGGAAAAAACATCTGTTTTTGATGGTTTCTCAAGTCGTTTCTCGGAAAAGAAAGTGGAGGATCCAGGAAAAGACTTTCCGTTTTCGATTATCATCCCTATTAAACCATGAATATCCCATATTATCATCACATTCATATCCCATTAACATCCCATATGATTATACCAACATGCCAAGCATTGCCAAGCACTCTCTCCCCTGAGGCCTTGACCCTGAAAAGCCACATACAGAAAGTCTGCAGCACCGGTTTCTGAGCAGCGGAGGTTCGCGGCTGGGGATATCTGCGAGAAGTTCCCAACGGTTATTCTTTGAAAGACACACAGTCAATGACATTAATATTCTTCAATCTGTCCAACCACAAATGGTTTCCCAGAAACTCGGGTTGTTTTAGCTTAAAACGACCTGTATAATTTTGTCTAACCGAGAGGTTATTCAAACATATTCCAACCATACAATAGTTCAATATGTCATGTTCATTCATTTGCTATTTTGGTTTGCCTAAAAAAGGAGTACCCCATTACATCCACTTCTTCAAACCGCATATTTTCCCATGAACATTGCCAAAACCTGAGGACCTGAGGATCATGAGGCTCCTGAGGATCGCACATAAAACGGATTGATAGACGCACCTATGGTAAAACTTGGCAAAATATGAATGATTATGAATGTGTGTTTTTGTGTTTTGCTCCAACTACTGGGTATATCAGTTTGAATATCATCAATTAGTATATTATATCATATTATATATATATTATGATATATACATATGAATATATATGTATACTCAGCATCGCCACAAACGCAACTTGGGCCAAGTTAACAGCGCCTTGATAGTCCCCAGGTCTCCCGAGGACTGACCTGACCACCAAGGGGCGTCGGTGGGTGTGGTTGGCCTCCTTTTGCCTTGGTGGTGAAGCTGCTGCCACCGTTTCGGCCGTCCGTGAGTGGAAAGGATTTTCCATAGTTTTTTGTATGTTTACCAGAGGCTAACTCATATTTATGTGTATATGTACTGGTTGGCCATTTGCACCCTTCCTGTGTGTTAGTTCTATATCCCATACGGTCCCAGTTTATGCTATTATATATATATATATATATCCTATTGTAGGTCATCATATCCCAGTATATCCGATTGATTTCCATTAAGTATCATTGAGTTATATGTGATTAATTACGTCTCAGTATATTCCATTCTATTCCATTCTATCCAATTACCCTCTGGTAATTTAACATAGCTATTGAAAATGGCCATTTATAGTGAGTTTTCCCATTAAAAATTGTGATTTTCCATACTTATGTTAGTTTACCAGAGGGTATGTCCCATCATGTCCCACTACAATTACCAAATATATCCCACTAGATCTCACTTTGTCCCATGAACGATACCCTCCGCTCGTCGTTCACGTGGCTAGCTGGGAAATCTCCGAACCAAAAAGATATGTTTATCTGGGGTAAATCATCGAACTAAATGGTGGGTGTTCATCTATATCCCGCTATATATCTCATGAATGTCCATTCTATCCAATATTTTCCCACTACATTCCACTGATAAGCATTATCTTCTTCAATGAAAGGCCCTCAAGCCACTCGCGACTGGCTTCAGATACATGATATATGATCAACTAGTTACTTCATGCCAGTTGTAAACGTTAAGGGCCACAACTAGTTGCTAAGTATTACCGATTTTTAGTTGCTAACCATTTCATGTACTAGTTGGTTGCTAGTTGATTGGTATTATATATTACCCCCTAGTACATATATATATATATATACACATATTGGGATAATTCCCCGAATCCTAACCATGATTCCAGCGAGGTCACGACGTGAGGTCACTATAATTTGCCCAGATTTCATAGTAATTAAGGAGGATTCAACCGGGCCATAATTTATAATAATCTGGCCATAATTAAACCTTTCTGGGCTGTTATTTTCTAGTGTTAAGGGCCATAAGAACAGTTTTTTCCACTCCGCTGCCCGCCAAAAACGCCAAAAAACTGTTGCTGCAACTCCAAGAAGGCGCGATAAGCCATGGCCGCCCGCTGCTTCTCCTGAGCACTTGTTGTTGATGCAATACACCAGATATGAATTATATAATAATCAATCTAAAAGATTCTACAAGTACTTTGAGATAAGCTCAGGAAATTCATCGCTATTCTATCTTTTAGGGGGTTGCTGCATGATTTTTTTGGAAGGTTTTATTTGGTACAGTTGGGTGGTCACTGAAATCATCCAGCAGATGTCGGGAAGGGAAATCCAATGACGTTTTCATCGTTCAACATGGGGTGTAAATCTTCCTTTTTGAGCATCTCTGGAAGGACGATAGGTATAAATTTCTGTGTATATATATACATACATATATTGATATATATATATACACGTATATACATATGTATATATATATAGATGGATGGATGGATGGATGGATGGATGGATAGATAGATAGAGATATAGATAGATAGATAGATAGATAGATAGATAGATAGACAGATAGATAGATAGATAGGATTAGATTAGATTAGATTAGATTAGATTAGATGAGATGAGATGAGATGAGATTAGATTAGATTAGATTAGATAGATAGATAGATTAGTCTATTTGTATACTTAGAATTAGAATATTGGAATGGCGATAATTGGATGCACTATACAAGAAGATAAGGGGAAGATTATTTTCGATGGTATAAAGTATAAACCCTAAATTATAGAGGTTGGTTAAAAACCCTAAACGGAAAAGCATTCTAGAACGAACACAAGGGGACGATTAAAAAATCGTGACTTGGGGTACCAAGTTCACCAGGTCGCGTCGGACTCAGGTGTTGACCCAGGGTTCGGACTGGATCGTCAGACTCCACAGTTATGGCCAGGGCGGCCATGGCTATTAGTTATAACTGGCTATTTCAATGGGAATTGTACATTCTATACATGGGATTTTGTTAATAGTTATAAGTGGTACCCTCTGGTAAACTAACATAAGTATGTAAAATCACCATGTTTAATGGATAAATCCAGTATAAATGGCAATTTTCAATAGCTATGTTAGTCATTACCAGGCCGGGTATTTCGGGCCATTTTTCTGCAGTAAAAATCCGAAACAGTGCCCGCACCACCATTGCTGAAGAGTGCGAAGACTTGCCCTGATGTTCTGACGCGAGTTGCCCTGATTTGGTTCTCTTCCACAGCTGCGGCTCTTTGATGGTTACCCTCTGGTAAACTAACATAAGTATGTAAAATCACCATGTTCAATGGCTAAATCCACGAACTAAATCACCATTTTCAATAGCAAACAGTTGACATAACCAGAGGGTAGAGTGTTCAAAACACGAAATTTCCTTACATTGTTTTTCGTACGGGCCATTCCCAGTTCGTGGATTGCGTTAACCCCCTGTATAACTGTAAATTGGGTATACTTTAGCCACATAGCCCCCTATAGTCATCGATCAGAGGGGGCTTGGAACACTGCTCACATGGGTTTTGATCAAGGTTATGTCATCCTAAAATGTCCATTCTCAACAGAGCTGCGCTGTACCCCTCGGCAATCGAAATTTACTCCTCGAAAATCCTCACAAATCATATCCCTCATCACCTATGACCTCAACGAATGAACATGAATTGAAAGTAGATTTGTATGAATTATATAACATCCAATTAAGGACAATACTGTAGATGAATTAAGTAGATCCCTTATATATGCTCAAATTCATGAATTCATGACCCTTAACTCCCCAAACCTGATCCCAAAAAAAACATATCCCGGCAAGAGACCCCAAACAGTGTGGGGGGGTTGGGGGGATAATGTATGATAATGTATGATAATGTTGATGATGATGATGGTGATGATGATGATGATGACGATGATGTTGTTGATGATGATGATGATGATGACGATGATGGTGAGGACGAGGATGACGATGACAATGGTCATGATGGCGATGATGATGATCATGATGATGACCATGATGATGATGATGATGATGGTGATGATGATGATGATCATCATCATCATCATGATGATGATGGTGGTGGTGGTGTTGATGATGACGGTGAGGATGATGATGAGGGTGGGGATGATCATGATCGGCCCAGAACCTAGGACCACACTTGTGCGAGCCTGCCCTGCACAGTCGCAATGCATGTCAACATATCACAAGAGCCACTTTATACGGAAATTTACAGGTAAAAGGCCGCAGACCAGAAGCTAGGACCACACTTTCTGCGAGCCTGCGCAGTCGAAATGCACTTCAACATGTCATAAGAGCCACTTCGCAAGGAAATTTACAGGAAAAATGCCGCCCCAGAAGCTAGGACCACAGCGCGAGCCTGCGCAATCGAAATGCATTTCGTCACAAGAGCCACTTTACACGGAAATTTACAGGAAAAATGCCGCGCCCCAGCTTGAGCCCAGAACGCGGACACACACTTTGCGCGAGCCTGCGTGGTCGAAACGCATGTCAACATTTCACAAGAGCCACTTTTTACAGAAATTTACAGCAAAAAAGGCGCGAGACCAGAGTGAGCACCCTGATCAAGCACCGGCCTTTACAGCTTCCGTAAGAACCCCTCAGTGTGGACACACTGTTTGGGGAATTAAGTTGCTGAGCACCCCCTCAACTGTTCGGGGGTGAACAAGGGCCCCCCCTGCTAGTCAGCATCCAACATTAAAAAAAATAGCTAGTGTAACCCCGTGTAGTCATCGGTCCTGTCCCAAGGTGTCTTGAACACTGCTCAAGTGGCCATTCAAAATTTTAAGCATGTTCCAATCCTAAGTTGGTGATTTTTAGTATCAATTTTAATATCAACTAAAGTATCAATTTTTAGTATCAATTTTAGTATCATTTTCAGTATCAACCTAAGTATCAACCATTTTTAGTATCAACCATCCAATCGTTTAACATCAATTATCCACAGCCCAGCGGCCGTCTGGCCCGTCCAGGCCGGATCAAAGCTGTGGGACATTTGCCTTGGCACAGAGAATTCAAAGATGAAAAATGGGGAACCAAGCAGAACCATTTGGGCTAAATTGGGGATATATAATATTGATGTTTCATGGCACATATATATATTTTTTTTTTCAAAACCATGAATCAACGGATTGGTTTTCTTGGGAAAATCTTCACTGGAAACCATGTCTTTTCCCATGAAATGCTTTCGGGGGTTCCGGTTTCAACTTTCCCCCAAACCAATCTATTGAATTAAAGATGGTGGGTTAGTGGGATATGAATGGGGATATTTCATGGCGTAAAAAACCAACTCTATTCAATTTGGGCGTGTCTGAAAAAACAACAAAATATAGCTACACAATGGAAAATATCATAGGAATATACTGTAATAGATTGTATTTTATATATTTTTCTGACCAACATTTTGCTTGATATGACATTGCCTGAAAATGTGGTATACCTTCCGAATAATCATTTTCATGGGAGAAAATGATAATAATCCATTGTGCCATTGGATTTTGGGTACCCTATTTTCAGGCAAACCCATATGACGATGCTGGTTTGTGGGATATATGTATCCTTTAAAGAATATATGATGATGTATATACAAATATTGCAGGATATTCAACCAACTTTTGAAGTTGCATATGTCCATAAATGGATGATTTACATCCAATTCCGAATCAATTTATGGCAAGGTTCTCAATGGCTGATGATACTCCAATAGGGCGTAACCAATTTTCAGGCAGACTCGACTCGAATTGCTTTAAATGCATTAAAGGAAAATCAAGAAAAAAGTATCTACAGTTCGTGGTGAGGACCTGGATTCCCTGTGGACTGTCCATGAAATTGATCCAGTGAGGCCTGTACTGTAAGTGCTTAATAACTCGCACATTAGGAACTGCGTAGCTGGTTGAGACACATATTGACACAACCAATGAGGAAATCCCATTCTTGCTTCTGCAATCTCAAAAGTTGATGTTCACATCCCCATGGGACATGTTCCCAGAATTTGTGGAATTTTGATTGGATTTCACATGATTTGACAACGGCCAGTGAGGCCGTTGCAAATTCACCCAAATACAACAAACCTACACTAGGGAGTTCCCTAGATTAGCTAACTTAGTTTATGATATAGGTTTGCCATGGTTTACTATGGTTTATGGTAGGTGCATCCATAAAGTTTAAACGGTTTATAGTTCCTATTGTGACCCCTGTTTGTCCATTTACTTTTGATTCACTATTACTTTAGCCAGTTTTTAAACCCCCGTACCCTCCAGTAACCTAACAGTTTGTCATGGAAAACAACCATTTTTGATAATTAGCTAAATCATCTATGTTCATGGGCCATTTTCAATAGCTATGTCAGATTATGGAAGGGTACATCCAATTTTCAGCCAGACCCAAATATATAATATTAAGCTTTGTCTATATGCGTGTCATTACATATTTCACTATATCATATTACAGTATTTGGCTGAATTATCATAATTCTCTAAGCTGAAACATGGTCAATCTTTGGCAGTCCACGAAAACATAATCTTTATTATGGTTATTTCCATTTATAGCACAAAACTGCAGGATTAAAGTATCCATCCAGTCGGTTGGGGATGAAAATAGCTGTTATCGTACCGCCAGCTATGTGGATGATTCCTCGCCATCTCACCATCTCTCCAGCGACGTCACATGAGGTGATGATCAAACGCGTCCAGACATATCATGAATATAGATGAATATAGATGAATATAGATGAATATAGATGAATATAGATGAATATAGATGAATAGTACTTAATGATATATATATATATATACCTATCACTAACTGGTATGGGAAAGAGTAAGGACTAAGGAATACAGTATATTTCTCATGATCCTCTAGCAAATGATCATAACTATTGGACATCCCCATTTTTATAGATAAGTAATCTATGGTCCATGGACCCCGTCGAATCCCAGCATTGTTCGCGGCTGGCCGCATGGTGCCCCAGAGAGCGTCAATGGCACGATCCGGGGGCTCCATCACCTCACAGGGGCCACTTTTCATAGGGTGACAGTGGGGCCACTTTTCCGCGGGGTAAAAAAGATGTTTGTTAGTAACCACTTATATATATATGATAAGATGTTCAACATACTTCATGTTAGGAACCACCTATATATATATTTATAAGTATATAGTGTTCTCATGAAAATATTGCACAAAGACTATACTATAGAATATAGTAGTGTATAATGGTGGGGGTTCTAGTAACTTATCTAATAAGAGTCATAATAGTGATATATAGTCTATGTAATCATTATAAACCCCACGTAATTAAAGTATATATATATATACATATAAATATATATATATATCCCTATATATTTATCAACTGGTTATTTTAACTGACTGGGTATATATACGCGCTGACACCATCGTTTGCCCAAGAATTCAAAGGCCACAACAATGTACGTATATCATAGATCAAGTGAACTATCAATACATGCTGATCCGCATAACATGATCATACTTGTTTAGATATTGGTCATACCATACGGATTAAAATATAGATGCATGGAAATTGTGACATGATTGGATGCATATCATACCATGTCGGGTCTCTGTTCTGTTTTAACAACCAACTATATACAGTAACTAATAGCAACTAATCTTAAAACTAATCATGCTCACTCAATGTTCATCCACGTCTGAAGTTCATGGCAACATTGACACTTCGCCGTGCCGCAGTAACATACAGTCGCGGCCCAAAGGGAATGAAGGCTTGGCAGCTCTTGTTGGATTGGCTCACGCCAGCAGAGCGGGCCCGTCTCACCCGTGCAGCGGTGGGATTCTGCCGAGACGTTCAGTGGGTCAGGACGGTAGCCCGCAATACTCACACAAACACTAAGAGATGCTACAACAAAGGACCTGTATGATTGATTACCATCTTCCTCATGACCCGTGAAAGATACATCTCATTACCATTCCATTTAGGTTGGCGGGGGTTTGGGGGGGTATCCTGCTTGTTCCTCATCATTACATGCCAGATTCTTCCCCATGACCCCTGAAGATACATATCATTACCATATAAGTTGGGGGGGTTTTGGGGGGGTATCCTGCTAATTCATCATCATTACATTGCGACGATGATGATTCTTCCCGGTCCGGGGCAAACGATGGCGTTTGACCGTATATATACTCTATATATATATACACATATAAAATAATTCATGTAAGTACGTACCTAGGTGGGGTTGTAAAGTTAGAAAGTCCCTAGACGTCCCTAGTTAATAACGCAACAATGGTTTAATAGGATCTAATGGATCCAATGGGATAGTTACCCTCTGGTAACATAGTTTAGCTGGGAAATCCCCGAACTAAATTGTCCTCTAAAAGAAAAAACATAGAACTAACCCTATGGATCCAAACACTGTCTGAGAAGGTACTTAAGCCTCCAAATGATAGTAAATTATACCCCAAACACTTCCTAAGAAGGTACTTGGATCCATAGGGTAAATGCTGAAATTGCCCAACCATAATGACACCGAAGGTAATAGTAATAGCCCTAGTTTTTGTCCCTCCAAGGAGTTGCTTAACCGCCTTTTCGTGTAGGGGCTTTCCCAGCGGTGTGCCATGAGTACCTATGGTGGGAGGAAAATGCCCAATGTATGGCAAACAACTATATGGGGATGGGTCAAAACCCTGGTACCTAGTGAACCCCAAAATAGCTGGTAAATGGATGTTCATCCCACTAAAAATGTATCTATAGGTATTGACCCATACCCATATAAATGAACATTTTGACATAACTACTGAACTATCGGGACCCAAACCTGTGACAGCATCTTGCAACACATGCTCAACTTGTAGTAACCATATAAAATACCCCACTTAAATTAATGGCATATCCCAAAATATGTTGTTATGGCATGTCCCCAAATATATAGAGATATATGATGCTATCAGTATTATATCCCCAGTATTCCCCAGTTCTATGTGTATGATTATATATATACACACCATCTGACTATTTAACATAGCCATGGAAAATCACCATGTTTAAGAACGGTAAACCATCTATTTCGATTAGGGCCATCTATACCATGGCGAACTGTTAGTCATAACCAGAGGGTATATGTTTTAACATGTTACAAAACAGCAAAAAAAAACAGGTCCAGTAGCCCCCTGGTGATTTTCACCACTGAACCACGGATCCCACGGATCCGATCCCAGGGATCCAGACTGTTTCCCAGAGCAGGTTTCTGATTCGCCCAAGAATACTGCCTCAGGGTGGCCAAAAAAACCATGACTCTCCGCCAAAAAAAGGAGACATTGCTAGGGAATGCTAGGGATATCTCACTTAACATCACTTAACTCGGCATTTCCTGAAATGGGGGTACCCCTAAATCAGCCATTTTAGATTGGGATTTTCCCTTATAAACCATCCAGCTATTGGGGTATCCGACCCATGGCCTATATGCCATTGACAATCAAGAAACCACCAATTGGGCGAGTGTGGCTTCATTCTTGTAATGATTAATGATTGAGATCATTGACTATATATCATTGTGATTGAGATAATTACATATCATATATTAATATGCCATGATGATCATAAGATAATTACATTATATCAGGAGATAATAGAAATAGTTGATGTTCCCATTAAAAATGGTGTTTTTTCCATAGCTATGCGGCTGTTTACCAAAGGGTAACTCATAAGTCCATGATCATTCTATTACATGCCATCCCAAATTGGGGCGAATTTCTGCACCGAAAAAAGCTGGCGGCACCGTGCTATCCATTAGATTTTTTTATTAAATGATCTATGTTCAATTATGAAATACCAATTATCCACATTTATCCACATTTATCCACATTTATCCACATTTATCCACTATATCCACCCACTATCCATTATATATCCCTGTCATTCCTGGTGATATCCCTAAGGGACATCCCTTTGACCAATTACATGCGTTATTTTAACATGCCGAAAGTTACTTTGGGATACACAAAAACTTCTGACTCACCGCAACATAGGGAGTTTCTGGGTGGTACGGTGGTACTGTATGAATCATGTTGGGAAGAAGGGATTACGAAAAATCGACGGAATCAAGTTTAGTTTATGTCTCACTTTGTGGTGAATGGTCAGAATGGACATGAGGTGATGCACAAAACAGCTGTTTGTTGGTTGTGTGCCCAGTCTTACTGGATAATTATGGCAAAATTACCAACCATGTCTCTTGCTTAATGACCATGTTTTCTGCTGGTAGAAACTCACTCTTTGCATTGGATGCACACCAGCAATTGATAGTGCAATCCCAAAATGGTCCAATGTGCAGGTGCTAAAACTCAAATCATTACAGCCCCATTATTACCACTAATAAATAGACTCTACAATGAATTGGTGATTGGAAGACCTAGATGGGCCACAGCAAGCCAAGTGGTGACAGTCGGATATCATCGATATGATCATGATATACCCCACGAATAACTCAACTAACCCTCAACTATAATGGCTCTACAATGGCTCTATAGCTTACAGCCCCTTCCAAAACCACCTCCCTTTCAAAGGGAGCCGAGGCTCGGTGTGACGCGGTGGCGGCACGGGAGGTCAGTTCTTCAATCAGGCCGAACTGACGATTCACCGATTTGCCAAAACTCCTCAGTGTCGCATCGGGACGGCGGCGGATCTGAGAAAAACCGTGGGGAAATCCATGGATGGGATTTTTTGGTGGTCGGTTGTTTGGGAGCTACAAAGCTGTGGGATTTTTCTAGGGATGATATACCCCTTAGCGGGATTTTGTGGCTATCCATAAGTTGGTGGATTTTTGGCTTAATACTTCTCACCTATGAGATTTAACAGCTTAATACCCATCATGTATGGGGGTTTCTGGCATAATATCTATCGCTTCTTGGATTGCATGGCCATCATTTCTTGGATTCTATGACTTATATTATAAAATATGACTTCCAGTCATACCTGTCCCCCGTGGTTGCTGAGCCGTGGTTGCTGAAGCGAGAATAGGGTTGGTTGCTAAGCCGTGGTTGCTGAAGCGAGAGTAGGGTTGGTTGCTAAGCCGTGGTTGCTGAAGCGAGAGTAGGGTTGGTTGCTAAGCCGTAGTTGCTGAGCCGTGGTTGCTGAAGCGAGAGTAGGGTTGGTTGCTAAGCCGTAGTTGCTGAGCCGTGGTTGCTGAAGCGAGAGTAGGGTTGGTTGCTG
>Ga0126342_10007175_pt1 | contig 19855 bp, 18 predicted proteins | sample Cyp1metagenome_FD_92528 | JGI IMG/M metagenome (GOLD analysis project Ga0126342, IMG submission 92528) | Coral microbial communities from Lord Howe Island, Old Settlement Bay, Australia - Cyphastrea 1 metagenome | ecosystem: Host-associated > Invertebrates > Cnidaria > Coral ... | reverse complement strand
CTGCTTTGCGTTTTCTTGCACTTGCACACATACGTCATGCTACGCTGCTTTGCGTTTTCTTGCACTTGCACACATACGTCATGCTACGCTGCTTTGCGTTCTCTTGCACTTGCACACATACGTGGTGCTACGCTGCTTTGCGTTTTCTTGCACTTGCACACATACGACGACGCCGACGACGATAAAGATGAATATGAAAATGAAGATGATCATGAAGATGGAAGATGATCATGATAATGATGATGATCATGCTGACGATAATAATGAACATGTTGATGAAACCAAAGTTTCGTTTCTGCCCCTTTTCAGTTCCCCTCCTTGAAAATGTTTGAAAAGTGACAACAGTCGCGAGCCTCTTAGAGACCCGGCACCTTGTTTTCGCAGTTGGATTTGCCGGAAGAAGTATCTAAGAACCACTACACAAGATTTAAGCCCTGCAATGCACTTCATGGTGACTCCACCCCCAAATCTTAATGTTTCTGAGTGCGACCAAGTGAGGTGTTACAAATAAGGTTTATTTATTTTGGTCCACTGGGGCCAACGCACTTCAATTGACAATTTGACAACAATCCAATTTTGAGGGCAGGGGGGTGTATTATTTGATGAAAAGGGTTTGAATATTTGTTCCATCTACGGTAGTGACTCAGTGCTTGTACCGGATCGCATTGCATCTGCTAATGTGTCTCAAGCTGGTGCAGGGTTCCAGATAGTTCCTCTATGGAACATCACCATGTACAGCAAAAAAGGAAGGAAATAATAGCTAATGAACCACTGAAACGTGATGATTAACTCCCCTTTCAAGAGACATTTAATATGAAGGGAGACATTCCTGACCCCCCGTTGGGAATGTTCTAATACCCATGACATTTTACATAGTTTCAGGACATGTTGTTGCATTTTCATCTCAATTAGTTAATCAGTTCTACGGCTGGACGTTAAGTCTGTTTTTCAAATCATCACAGAGGTGTCAAACAAGGTATTTGAACCAAGTTTGTTGAATTTTGCTGTATTTGAGGTGTCATTTTTTTTCAGATTTCTCCATTATTTTCTAATTATTTTGATTGGTGGTTTGGAACATGAATTTTATGACTTTCCATTCAGTTGGGAATGTCATCATCCCAACTGGCGAAGTCCATCATTTTTCAGAGGGGTAGGTATACCACCAACCAGTATTTGTATGTATTTGTCAGATCCATAGGATCCATGGTGCTGGTATATATGCTGACATGACTGGGGTATATTGATGGTAAATGTTACCATATATACCAGCACCATGGATCCTATGGGAGATACCCACAGTTCGCACCAGTTCTTGGGCGATTTTCGGTCAGACTCGATGGGGGGGTGACCTGGACCACTCTTTTCGAACCGATAAACCCAGGAAAATCAGAGCCAGCTAGGCATTTTGATCCTTCTTTGTTGGGTAAACCATTAGAAACTAGCTCTGTTGATGAAGTTGATGGGTCAAAAAAAAAGTTTACTAATTGGGTCACGTTGGGGATGAATTATTGGGGATTATTGGGAATTGTCATAATCCGCAGTGGTATTTACTAACCCACCAGTATTTCATGGAACGGGAAATATGTTTTTGTTGCAGTGCCCGTTGGCTTGACCATGGTCGTCATCGGTTTTGATCAGATCTTTGGACGTCAAATAGCAATTTTCTTCCGGGTTGATGGAGAGGAGGTATACTGTAGATTTTTTGGTAATGATTATAAACCATAATCTGATATATGATATAATATGATATCTGGTTGGTGGTTTGGAACATTTTTTATTTTCCCATATATTGGGAATGTCATCATCCCAACTGACTTTCATATTTTTCATGATGGTTATTGCACCACCAGCCAGATATAATATTGGAAGTTTTCAGATGGTTAATATGATATAATATGAGGTTAATATGATATTATAATCCATATTGATCAACATAATCTGAGGTTTTCTAAAATTGATGTTACCCCAAATCATCCAAGTTGACAAGATTTCGTATTGAAACCCATGGTGACGATATAATTTGGATCCCCCTAGGGGAAGGAAGCCTTCGCTTGTTGAGGCCATTCCGCTGAGCCTCAAAAAGCACAGGGGACAGGCCTCCTTTGTAGTTCCTTGGAATATTTTTTTGCGGAGTTTTGTGCAGCACAATTTTGGTAATTGATATATATATATATATATATGTATATTATATATAATATATATATATACTATAATATATATATATATATATGTATATTATATATTACACATATATATATATGTATATGTGTATATACAATGCGAAAACATTTAATCCACCAGGTAACTCTAGGTAGAAACAGCATCATTTGGGTTCTATGGAATATGCCATGTCCAGCCGTCCCATGGAATCCGACCACGTGAGGATGGTCCAAACGGTGACCGAGGTCATGAGCAAAGGATCTGTCGCAGATTGCCCAACATTTCCAGCAACTCGGAAACTCAGTGGGAAAACGAAACACGGAGATCCCAAGGCCATGGAGATCCCATTACCAGCTGCACCGAAAAAAAACATCCGTGGATCCCAGTTGCAGATGTTGCAGGTTCACATGGTTCACCAATAGCTTTATGATGTGGACACAAGCCACTGGAAATCACCCGGTATGGGAAATCATAGGAAATCATAGGAAATCATACAGGTGTATATAATGCTTTCTCCCCTTTGTTAAACATTCCCCCTCCACCAAATAAAGAGCCCAGGGACCTGCTTTCTGATGATTATTCTGCGAAGTTTATAGTCAGGAAGTAGATCCCAAGTAGTATGTAAGAAGCCTATACCTTATAAAACTCATTTCAAATCTTGCTTCAGGAAGTTGATACCTTCTCTTCTTTGCAAGCCAGATAGTTTTGGAAACAAACGAAAGCGCACAAGAAAACGGACACCATGACTTTGGGGAAGATTTACCGATCGGATTTTTATTGTTTAGCTTAATTACTGGATATAGATTTACACGATAATTTGGTTGGTGGATTGGAGCCATGGAATTTTATGACTTTCCATGAAAAGTTGGGAATGGAAAATCATCCCAACTGACTCCATCATTTTTCAGAGGGGTAGGCTCAACCACCAACCAGATAATCGTTATCCATTAATTATCCATTAATTATCCATTAAATCTACTTAAAGTACCATATATTATCATATATTATAGGTAAATATACCCTCTGGTAAACTAACATAACTATGGAAAATCACAATTGTTAATGGGAAAATCTTCTATTAATGGCCATTTTCAATAGCTACGTTAAATTACCAGAGGGTACCATATATATTGGTAATATGATCCGATCCAGCATTTGGACCTGACCAAGGCGAAACAGAAAGTCTTCCTGGGCATGGGTTGTGGCACCCAGGGCGTCACCTGCGACGGACTTTTTTTTTGGCGATGTTTGATACGTAGAAATAGATACACAAAGCCATGTGAGTATACACACCCATATGTATATGTACATGTATAATGCATAATGTATAATGTATAATGTAGATGTATAATGTATGTATATGATGTAGATGTATGTATATACCGACATAATTGTACATGTATCAATGGGGTACCAGCTGCAGCGAAGGCCATGTTTTTGCCCAGCTGAGGCTGGGACTTCTATAGCGATGAAAACCTGCATGTGGAAGTCGCATTAGTCGGGTGTCACAGTGACTCGATTCATGACCCGAAGAACTCGAAAAAACATTGGCAGACCATGTTGAACCCGGTGGATTGCACATTGGGGTCAAGTTAAGCGATGAAATTTCTATAGTGGGGGAATAAACGTTGAAAAAACATGAAAAAAACAGCTATTTTAGGGCACCATCCGGGTGCCAGGGTTTTAATTCATAGCCGGTCATGTTGCGAGATGATATGGGATGATGATCCCCACGGACGAATTTTGGCGGCTGGAAGGTTTCCAGATGTTTCCAGTAGATGTTCCCGTAAACCAATCCATTTTTTTGACAGGTTGGCTGGTTAATAGGTTACCTTCCATCCAAAAAGATACGGTGAAAGATGACTTGAGTTTGGTCTTGGACAATTATTTCCTTTGCTTGGGGTCTGAGAATGTATTGGGATGGCCAGGGGGCAAGGGCTCGGGTCCCAAGCTATCCCAAGCTTAGAAGTTATGCATATAATTATAATTATATATATATACAAGATTATATAAGATTATATAGGATTGCATAAGATTGTTGTAGGAAACACGCCAACACGAATTTCTTTCGAACTGGGATGTCTTGTATGTAGTATAGGGATGTGGGTATAGTGTTGATTCTTTTAATCTGTGCGTAGTATTGTTTTTTTTGTTTAATATATGTTCTTTTGAAAAAATGTATGTTTCGAGTTTTATTGTTACTATTCTTATTACATATACACATGTTTGTTTCTCTGAAATAGGCATATCCATGTATGTAGCATTTATATATATACGATAATAGTGCTACTACTGCTACTACTGCTACTACTACTACTACTACTACCGCCACTACTACTACCACTACTACCACTACTACCACTAGTACCACTACTACCACTACTACCACTACTACCACTACTACCACTACTACCACGACTACCACCACTACCACGACTACCACTACTAGCACTACTAGCACTACTACTACTACTAATAATAATAATAATAGTGATATATAATATAAAATATTTATAATAGAATAATGATGACAATAATAGTAGTACAATCCCACCAGTAACATTTTTCTACTAATAATAATCATAATAGTAATGATACATACATATATATATACATATATATATACATATACATATATATATATAATATATATATACAGTATATATATATGCCTTATTGAATCCATTGGTTCTAGTGATTCGAATCCAAGTTGTTTGACGCAGGTTTGTTTGACGGCCAACGGTCAGCACGTCTCCACCGTCCTGTCGCTCAGATCGCTCAGAGCCTCAAAAAATGATCCGTTTGTCAAATCGCTCGTTACTGGGGATTGTTGGTGAAAACGAAACACTTACCCGGCCTGGTAAACCATAGGAAAACCATAGGAAAACCATAGGAAAATGGAGCTTTAGCCTCTGGTTATGTCAAAATAGCTATTGAAAATGACCATAGAAATAGTGGATTTTCCCATAAATAGCATGGTGGATCTTTCCATAGCTATGTTAAATTACTAGAGGGTATTTGGGGCTACCCTCTGGTAAACTGTCACATAACTATGGAAAGATCCACCATGCTATTAATGGTTAAATCCACTATTTCGACTGGGCCATGTTCAATAGCTATGTAACAAATTACCAGAGGCTATTTATGAATGTTTCAGGGATGTTGAGTCTGATGGTGATTTATGTTGTGTTACCCATGAAACATATTTGGTTAATGGGTGATTTTTCTGATTTTCGAAGTGTTAGTTTGCCGCTGGGATTTAAGCAGAAAATGAAAGGATCCAAAGAGTCTCCAACGAAAAAAACAACGATGACTTTAACCATACGATGACTGTGAATCATTAATATCTAACTTCTGGTAAACGTTAACAGAAAGCTATTGAACATGGCCATTTTTAGTGAGTTTTCCCATAACAAAATGGTGATTTTCCATAGTTATGTGACAGTTTACCAGAGGGTAAGCTCTAAATGATGGTTATATTCGATCTAAACAGTATGAATCAGGATACTGCCCCCATCCCTGCCCAATGGTTCAAATGTTTCTTTGAGGCAGGTTTGAGGCGATGAATCCAATGAGCCTGGCTGAGACATCTACCGTCCAATAGCGGAACGATTCTGGCAGCTCCGCTTTCAAAGAAACGGGACCCTTATTGAAGGGTATCAATCAGATTGGCCCTGCCATTTCAATCCATTTCACTTTCCAGGTTTGCGGGGGCCAAAGCGTCAATGGGGCTTTCCATACAGGCAGAGATCCAGGGATGGGACGACCGTTTTGCTGGGATTTCCCTCCTTTCTGAAGTGGGGTTTACTTGAGAAAGCGATGATAAAAACATGACAGGAGGGAACATACAAAGTCAAACTGCCATTGGCGTTATTGGCGCGGCGCTTTCAGACTACTAGACACATCGTCACCTGCCAAGATATGTCAAACATTGAATAGATCTATATATGTAATATTCACCAATTCACCAACTTTCATACCCGCTGGTAAACTAACATAGCTATGGAAAACTACTATTTTCATAGCCGTGGCTTTGTAAATCAACTAATATACTCTAAATGGCCTTTTCAACATCTATGTTCGATTACCAGAGGGTATTTACCATCATTTATTCTTCAAAGGATCCCAAACACCCCCAAAGTGGGAATGATGTGATATGTATCCAGAACCAAGAACTAACTGGGAATGGGAACATTGGGTACATGCCATAAAAATCATAAAATATACAGGGAAATCACATGAGTTTTGGCAAATTGGATGATATGGGGCTATTGTAATACTACCGACTATCATTTCATCCTTTCCCATGACGGATCCGGCTGGTGCTGGTATATATGGTGTGCCATGGATGGTAACATGGATCCCATCAAGATTAACCCCAGTCATGGCATAAAAATCTACCAGCACCAGCCGGATCCGTCATGGGGGATTTCGCAGCGTCTCCGTGAAAATCAATGAACATCACCCAATTTTTAATGGTTTCACTAGTCTTCCAACCCCGATGACTGCCAGGGTCTATGTTAATTTACCAGAGGGTATATTATATATATATATATGTAATATAATGTATATATATATATTATATATTATGAATAAACCCATTGAGTTTCATGTTTTAGAATCCGCAGTATCCACGATGTTATATCCCCTATCTTCACCATGGTCGACAACGTTGTTGTTTCGGATTCTTGGATTGATTTGAAGGTTTTATGGGAGAATTTGGAAGGTCGCATTGTTTTGGCGTTTGGGAGGGTAAACTCTTCCCGGAAGTCAGGTTTTCATGATCCCAATGAGTTTTTTATATATAGTTGTTTTTTTCCGAGGAAGAAAACCCATGGCTTCTTCACCACCCTGAGAGGAACATGGGTTCCCCATCAGTGTACGCTGTTTCTGATCATGGTGAAAGTGTTCAGAAGTCGGCTCAGTCAGCCTAAAAAATCCCTGGAATAAACCATGGGTCGAAAAAATGGATAGGAAAAATGGGTCTAATCATCTAATCAGTACTATTAACCACTATATAATCACTAATTATGAACCACTAATTATTAACCACTATTTAGCCATTATTATTAACCATTAATTCATATCGTTGCACCAGTTTCACCTATGGCCTTTCCCGGTGCGGAGCGCCGTGCCCAATGCTCCGCAGGTGATGGTGCTTTGTCCGCTGGAATCTTCGTGGATTTCGACGCACTCGCAGTGGAGGCGCTGTGACCGACGAGCAAAAAATGCGATGGTTGGAGAGGGCAGAATCATCCCAGAGATGATTCTTTAATGAGGTTTAATCAGTTCTTTTTTTTATATTATATATAATCATAACATATATAATAATATATATATACATTATATTACATATAATATAATATAATATATATATAATATAATATATATATAATATAATATATATATATAATATAATATATATATATGTAGGCTAGGACTTCCTGAACATCAGCAGGCTCAATGTCTCAAAGCCGTGAAACATATCTCATTGGATGAGGTGGTTTTTTTATTGGTAAATCATCGGCCGTGGGCCGTGTTCATCACCAAGGATCTCAAGCAAATGCGACTGTTCCGAAGACGGGGTCCCGGCACTACCCAGCGACCTCACCAAAGTATCATGTCCACAGCAAGCCAAGTCTATCGATCTATTTATCTATCTACGTATCTGCTTATGTACCAGATAGATTTGAAACCCACAGCCCCTGGTTTCCATTTTCGAATGGCCGATTTGGTTTTGACATATTTTGACACATCCGAAATAGAAGGGTCACAGCAAGGTTCAAGGCATGCATTTTTTACATGTACATAATCTACAAATACATACAAATACCGCGATTATATGTATGTGTGTACATTCTCACATACAAAATCATACAAACCCGTGTGTATATATATATAGATAGATAGATATAGAGATAGATAGATAGATAGATAGATAGATAGATGGTTAGGTTAGGCTAGGCTAGGTTAGGTTAGGTTAGGTTAGGTTAGATAGATAGATAGGTAGATAAGTAGATAGGTAGATAGGTAGATAGATGGACGTGATGAGACATGTGTTACGGAATTCGATAGATATGTGCATGTACATAAATATACGTAATTATATACATGTCATGTGCATACATATCTACCCAGACATAAATCAAATTGTGGATGTACGGTATTTGTTCAAACACATATATTGTATATACTCATATATCATGTGTGCAAACACCATTCATCATGCAAAGATGAACAGTGCACAATGGAAATGTTACATCTATTCATATTTACGAACTCAGATTCTATTACTTCAAAGTGGTGTATTTCTTTCCCACAATTTTGCCAAGATATCCCATTAAATCATATTAAATCACTTGAATATGTTTGGTTATCCCCATAATAATCATAATATGATTCCATAAGATATCCCATGAAAAATCACTCATGTTTGGTTATCCCCATATGATTCCATAAGATATCCCATTGAATCCCCATGAAAAAAAGATGTTTGGTGAAACACATCATAATCCCATAATTTAAATGAATATTATTTGGATATCCCATTGTTTCCCATGAATTTTCATAATTAAATATGTTTCCATAAGATATCCCATGAAAAATCACTTAAATATGTTTGGTTATATAATATGATTCCAAGATATCCCATTGAATCCCCATGAAACATCATGAAAAAACACCATAAATCCTTGGTGACACATCCGGCAGGTCTCGGTCGCGTTCCTCACTGCCCACGTGACCTCGGAGGACTTTGGTGCAGTGCAGCAGCCGCATTGCACCGTTCCGCGGCGAGACCGTGGGGGTCCGTGTGGCTAAAACGATGGTAAAACGATGGGAAAATCATAGCCATGGGAATGGCTGACACAGACATTCATAGCACCTATAATATCCTATAATATATTTACGCAACTGGGAGATGATGACTTTTTGTTGGCATTGTTTTAGCCACATTAAGTCTAGTTGTCATGCTAAGATGGGGTTAGTCACCGTTGTTATAATGTTGTTACCCATAGGATCCATGTATTCTATTTATATGGTAACATAGATCCCATCAAGATACCCCAGTCATGTTAACATATATAATATATACCATATACATGGATCCTACGGGTTGTGTTATAAGTTTCTAAGTGACTGAGTCATGGTAATCCATGACGACTGGATGAAAATCTGAGGTATCACCATATCACCATGACTGAGCTCATCTGGGGTTGGTACCCTAACATCTTAGGGGGAAACACAACAAAACGTGGAGGGCATTTTCTAGCATGTTCCCTACTCAAGTTGCCATATAAGGGGGGAAAACACGTTTTCAGACACCCATTCATGTCATTTATGTAACTATATGTATATAACTGTTATTTTGAAAGTTCATCCATGTTCTCGATTTAAGGCGAAGAACCTTTTTTTTCGTGGCTAGAAAATGCTGCAGGCACTGATCAAGGAGGTCAATGAGCACCAGTTATTTGGACGTTCAGCGGTGTACCATGATGTACCATGCTTTTGATACAGAAATGTCGTGAAATTATGCCCAACACTTCCTAGGTGTCGAACATCTTACAATTCACGAGGTGAAATGTCCAGTCACCACTGCTAGAGGCACCCTAGCCTTGTGGTTGTGTGTCAGCGGAATAGAGTCGGAGAAATGCGAATGACTTGTGGTACAAGACCTACCCTTTCTTAATAGCCATCGTATTTCGGGATTTCCATGCGTTCTGAGGCTGAAAATCAGTACAGCCAGGGTCATACAACCCTGGCAAACTTGGATGGGTATCTATGGGTCAAAAAGTCGGTAACCTTCTGTTCGCCCAACAAAAAACTGGGATTTACGGATCTTCATTTTCCTACATATATATATATATATAATTATATAATTATATACTGTATATATATATACATATATAGGATGTATATCATCTCATCCCCACATCTAAGTTTGACCATGTTGTTTGTACATGTAAATGTTGCATTTGCGCTTTCGTGGGGTGCCATTTTGAACACGGCTTCACTAAGGCCATTGACGTCACGGGCCGGGAAATCTTGAGATACATGATGCCAGAGGAGCGGAGCTGGGAATGGTTGAGATATGTTGAGATCATTCCCATCCCCCCTAATATGAAACATGTCCTTGTAACCCATATGCTCCATGGTGCTGGAATATTTATGAATATTTGCCAACATTTACCCCATGAATGGATATGAATGGCCTAAATGTAGGTAAATATACTGTTGTAATGGTCCCAATGGAATGTGGAAATTCATGGAAATTCAAGGGGAAGGGATTAGGAAACTGGCTGGTTGATAGGTGAAGCTAGCACTTTAGCTGAAGATGGCACAGTACCACGGAGATCCACAGAGCAAGTCAGCAATGAACCTGTGAAATGGAGGGTCTGACACAAGGATCTCCCACCAGTTTCCAGCGCCGCCGAGCAACGCCACAGGAAAAGAAGACTTCCACCGGCCTGATTATGTGTGGCCAGCAGATTGAACATGGTTTTTGCAGACGCAACATTGTGCTAAGGTTATATGGCCCCATATAATATTCATACATATAATATTATATAGATATAAATGATATGATTGATGGCAAAATCATAGCAACCTCACAGCTGGCCAAACCCAACTAGTGATGGGTTGGCCAAGTTACAAAATCCTTACGTTGGGCGGATGGCTGGGCACCACATGTGACTCGGTTGGTCACATCAGCTTATTCAAAAAACAGGTTTTTTTTTTCCATGGTCAACGGTTACCCTCTGGTTATGACTCACATTTCGCCATGGTATAGATGGCCCATAGAAATAGATGATTTTCCCATTAGAACCTCCATTTATGAGGGATTTTCCACGGTTTATGAGGATTTACCTATTAAAAATGGTGGATCTTTCCATGGCTATGTCTGTGAGTCATCACCAGATGGACCCTCCTGGGAGAAAAAAAAAACATAACGTTGCCAGGGCCAGGGTCTTTTGGAACGAGTTCTACGATCGGTGGAATTTCCAGGATCCGCTGGGAACGGAATGCCAAAGGCGGTGCCAAAAAGAACTCGTCTCAGAGGTCAGCAAACATGGTAACCCATGACGGATCCATGGTGCTGCTATATATGGTGTGCCATGGATCCCATATTTTACCATCAATATACCCCAAATATCCCCAGTCATGCCAGCATATATACCAGCACCATGGATCCTATGGTGTTTTGGTAGCCTGGTAGATTCATGATATTCATTGAATGATTCCCAATTTTTTTAGATGACTTTCCAATCTCAATGAGTTTCAATGCCCATGTATAAAAACAATGTGTGGGGGATTTCCCGTTGACATCTTCGATTACTGGAAATCCAACGATAGACCCCGAGTCAAGTGGGGTTTGTCATAATTTCATAATTCAGAGATGGATACACATATCATATGAATTCAACATGATTCAACAACCTTCCACAGGGTTTATTGAGGGCTTATGAACCAGCAACAGTCACTAGCTGACGAGCTTACTGTATTAGCATGTATTAGCCAGGAGGGTCACTTTTGATCTGCTGCTCGGGTGCAACATGATCATATCCCTGCTCCATTCAGCATGGGTGCACCAAAGATCACTTTAAAATAGCGGTGAAATAGCGGTGAAATAGCACTTAAACATGGTTTAACATGGGTTAACCCCTTTAGAAGGCGATCTTTCCAGAGAAAATGCCAACCCTGTTCAAATAGAGCACCTAGGAACTGCCATGGACCCCTTGTCTGAAGCCTTGAGAATCAAAAAGGCGTTTTTTTTCGATGTCGAACATGTCGTATTTCCATCGGGACATACGATTCGGATAGATATATTTCCATGACTTTCTCCCATACGTTTCATGAGGTGTTCATTTTTAAACAACCACAGTACCATCTGCAGTACCAGGGGATGTTTCCTTTGCCAGCCCTGTCAGCCCTGTGGGTTTAGGGTCTACTCCAGGCTCTTGGAAATTATTGCACTGGGCGCACTTGGTCAGATTCTTTGGAATATATGTCCTGAGACTCAGCCGTGGGGCCACACCATGGCACGCTTCATGTGTGAACCAATTAGTATTTCTATATATTGACGTACTCCGACGAAATTGTATGAACATGTTGGTCATTGTGGAGCAGGGAAACAGTATGATGAGCTGTCCCCAATTTGCGGCACACCAACTTGACAGTCAGCTGCCCTTTGGTTGCCCTCTTGGCTTCCCATTATGGGTCATCAGTGGCATCAAATATCTAAAAATATCTAAAAAAAAATTGGATATTGCTCAAAACTACCCTTTGGTAAACTTATGGAAACAACCTTTTTTGAGATTGTTTGAGAAATCATTTCGAAATGGACCATAGAATCCACAACTTTCAGTTAGTTTCGTGGAGGGTACTGAAGCTGGTTTGGCGAAGGGATTGTTTCTGTTCCTGGCAAAGCCCGCATGTTTTTTGTTTTTAACTGTTTTTTTTAATGGGTTTGTCTGAAAATAGGGTATATTCCCAATTATAGGCATTTAGTAGGGAGAATGATCATTAACCATTGGGTTTAGGGGTACACTATTTTCAGACACACCCAAATAGTACCTGGCCTCAAGTGTTTGTGCAGTTGAATGCTAGCCTGCACTGACACGAGACATCCTTGAGACATCATCTTTAGTCCTGTTGGAAACTCACAACTCGTTTCTCATCATGTCATTTACTTGCATTTATGGCAATGTTTTGGTACGTTCATCAAATTTCAGGACAAAGCCTCTGATATTTTTAGGTGATTCTACGTGTCTTGTTCTTCTTTGCATCACAGGATTTCCATGACATCACTCAATGATTCCATGAATTTCCGTGGGATTCGCCCGCGAAGATGCGCTGAAACAATGTAATCCCAATAAGGGGAATGACCCATGGTGCGACCGCGCTTCTTGGGATTTTTGAGTTTCTCGGGATGGTGATGATGTGACGAGACGGCCAAAGGTGTCTAAATTTGATTGACAACATCATGACGTCAATCAGTTTTAGTTAGCCATAATAGCCCCATACTGTGGTGTATCCCACGCATCTTACCCCGAACTTCCCCGTCTTCATGGGAAAAAAAATCGAGGTTCAAAGGGGTTCCTTCTTGCACTGGTTTTAATTTCTTGGGTAAAAACCCATGGCTTTTCTCAATTTCCAGAGAAAAAATCACCCATTCGAATGAGCCCCAAATTTGGCGCTTTAGGAAATCCTTGGTGACAGTTCCACCGAGCAGTTATCAAACCTTGTTGATCGAGGCGTCCGTGGGATGATCATGGATGATCGAGCAGTCAACGTGAACCCAAAAAGATGTGGAAAGCCCCATGGTGTCTTTCCATTCGGAACATGATCCACTTAAATATACGGGGATTATCCACATCTATGTTACGAAAAACAGCAGGGTATATCTATGTACATATATATAATATAATATAATATAATATAATATAATATAATATATATATATATATATATATTGTGTATTATATACAGTACTATACTAGGGAAACTCATGATTCAGCGGATCCAGAGGTAGCAGATTTTCAGACAAGCTAAATGAAACAATACCTGTACATATGGATATATATATATATATACATAATTCTATATATATATATATACATACTATATTATAATATATGATATACAGTGTGCCCCGAACAATTAACCCATGTTCATATAATTTAACAAAAAGAGATAGACGATGACACACAAACAATAAATTTTGGGGTAGCCTCGTTTCGAAGCCAAAGGATGAGCTTAAATCATCTATCAATGGTTCATACCCGTAAAAAAATGGAAAATTGGGGACGTAAAAATGGGCCATTGGGCTAACTTAACATTACTGAAGAAGCATTGAAGCAATATTCTGGGAGATGATTTCTATGCAACTGAGATGTTCCACAGGGCCCATATATATATACATACATATATACATATATACATCATTCATTTTTTACTTTTAAACACACCTAATTTATTAGATCTTGATATGGTCTATGGCAAATATGGCAATGCCAAAGCTACTGACCTACTGATAAGATACGTGGCCAAGTTTGTCCTTCGGTATTCAGGCAGATTTATAGATCCGTTTTTTTTGTGGATGAAGATGTCACCATAGATGGCCATTAAACGGAAAAAAAAAAGTCACAAAGCTTAGAGGTTTTCCTGACGGAATATCTGCAGACCTAAAATTATATATAAGGAGATTTCCCTACATTCGGGAGTAGTTTCAAAACATTTGAGAGTCAAGTAGGCAAATTCACAGCCAACACCATGTCCATGATCGGCCGCTCATAATCTTTTTAGCTGCCCCGAACTGTCTCATTTGTACTATCTTTTGGTTCCCAATCTCTGGTCACCTTGAACCACTTGAATCCATCTGACATGTTTTGGTCACTTTCTAACACCAGCTCGAAGAACTGAAGTGATCCGGTAAAAACCACATTTGATTCAATCATCGTTGGCGAACATGTAATATTTATTTCATAGGTGGAGGCTTCATAAGTCGAAGCACAGACCCAGATGACATGCCAACGTCGCTCTTGAAAATATATGTAGAGGCTTGCTCATCAAACTAGGAAATGATTGCGATGGGAGACACGGTAACAAACTAACAATTCACCTGATACTTTTTGATTGAAACAGTAGAGGCAAAGGACCACCAGAGATCTTTGATTAACCCGGCTCGACCCAACTCATGAACACACTGACACATATGGTAGACTTTGGGATTTGAAACAGGCCAAGCAATCATTGCTTTGTTTGTGGTAAATCACCCGCTAAAGCATACAACACTCTGCTCGCATCGAGCTCCTGAGACACAAGGACACCGACATAAAAAAAATATGAAAAACAAAACCCACGGAAAATGGGCCAAGAGATGCCAAGAAAACTCAAAGCATCACGTTGGGAGACTTGAAAATCCAGATTTTTTTACACGATGGTTTGCCCCAAACCATCACGTAGGGATGATGTAAACTGTCAAAGGCAAAGTATCTTTAAGTTCCCAAAATATCTAATTCATGCCTGTTAGGTTCCCAAAATATCTATCTGACAGTTTAAGGGTGCCGAAATACAATTTTGGGACACTTTGGGCGCCCTGGAAATTGTTTCCCAAGACGATGGTTTGCCCAAACCATCACGTAGAAAAAATCACCGTCACGATTTCCACAGCACGACCCTTTGAACTATTTTGGCACTTTGGGCTGCTCCCCAAAGTGATTAATTGGGTTGTAATCTGGGTTGATTTCGGACCGAAAATAAACATCCACGAGCGCCCAAAGTAGTTTTGTGGGATTGTGGTGGAGCGAATCTTAAAATCCTTTGGTTTGGACTTTGCTTTTAATTGTCAAAACTGGGTCTCTTGAAAGCCCTGACTTGCACCACGGGTGAAGGGATTAGATGGCCTGATCAAAACTGTCATCTTTGAATTCCAAACATATTCCATAAACATTCGAATGCAACTGGGTGGGACGTCAGCGTCTTTCTGAGATGAGGAACACCATTTGCTCCCAAAGATATCAACAAATGCAGCAGGGAAATATCCAGGGCCATCTCCAACAGTTACCCCATCACATTCATGTCTCACACACACTAGCAAGGACGAGGCTTGACCATCAGATCTACGAAACAAAAATCGGACAAACCTCAGTAAAAAATCATTTGAACAAATATGATCCAAACATACTGACACTGAAACATTTTCTGTTAAAATCCACCCGCAGTAACTCAGTAAAACAAAGCAGGATCAAAGAATTCAGTCTCTACATCTGGCATGGATATGGACTTGAGCCAATATGAGTATTCCCCTTGAATCTCAAATATATTGAAATGACCCTCGAATGTAATGAAATTGCCTTATATATATATTTATACATACATATTTTAAAACAGCATTTGAAAAAGCGATTTACAGTGAAATCCAGTGGATGTTCAACAACCCAATGATTTACCATTGCATGAGAGTAGATGAAAGACCAAGGTTTCAATAAACCGTCCAAGCAAAACCACCCCCAGCTCAATCAGCACATATGATTCCATTGTTCTGTCAAAGAACTAGGGTTTTCTCAGTCAATTGTTACCATTCATATCCTATCAGACTATGGATGAGACATGATGAGACTTATTTAAGCCAGTCAAGCAAGTTCATCATAGTTCATCTGGTTGGTGGTTTGGAACATGTTTTATTTTTTCATATATTGGGAATGTCATCATCCCAACTGACTTTCACTCCATGATTTTTCAGAGGGGTAGGTACACCACCAACCAGTCATAGTAATTAACCATCATTAACCATATAATAACCATTAGTATTAACCATTATTAACCATGATTATTAACCATTTCACATCCATTTCACCATTGAACTCTCCATTTCCTCGCCAGGATGAAGATACCGTGGCAAGAGGTGACCATCGCTCCACCACGGCAGACGCTTGCCTAAGGATGGTTTAAAAAATGTGTACTCATATATGATGAACAAATGTACATTTGTTAATCATCCCACTTAGTAAGTGGGTTATAACCCCAGTTATAAGTGGGATAAGTAGGGTTAATCCACTTATAACTGGGGTTATAACCCACTTACTAAGTGGGATGATTAACAAATGTAGATTTATGTGGGGAACCACGGGAAACCTAAAACTCTAAACCTACCACTTGGGGATGGTAAACAAACCAACGCTTCGCTATGGAAAATCACCACTTCATAGGTAAATCAACCATAAATGGGCCATGTTCTATAGCAATATAGGCTATATTGCTATATGATGCTATATGTTAGTTTACTGGAGGGTATGTACTAGTCATAATATAACCAGGCTTTTACTGCTTATATAACCCACAATGATGAGTGGCAAGGTTTGGGAATTGACTCATGATTTGTTTGGGTTGCTTGGGAAGATGAACGGGAAACCGACGTCGAATGACGGTGCAAGCTGAGCGAGGGGAAGCCCTCAAATGGCGTGTTCAGTTTGTTGACATGTTAGAATATGTTAGAATTCATCCAGATTATAAAAATGACTATGTCTTGTTAGATGTTTAATATTGTCTAATAGTTACTGACCAAACATAACAGTGTGTTTCTTTTGTTCTACTTAATCCAGATTAAGTGGGTTTGAACTGTATTATAGTATATTATAGTTGTTTACTAATATGGGGGTTTCTTAAGTCATGGGGGATCCCCAAGTCACTATGGTTGTTATGATACGAAGTCATGGTCATCCATAACGACTGGATGAAAATAGGGGTAATCCCATAACTTTGGAACCTTTTTTCAGGTTCGCAAAGTATTTGTAATTTAGCCAGATGTATTAGTATCCCTCGTATTGCTGTAGGACGAATCCACATACTGCAGATTTGGGCATTGAAAGATGTATGATAAGTATGATATGTATGGATAATGATGGATAATGATAAGTAATTAATATCATACTCCATAATATCAGTGCTGTATGATAAGTATGATATGATGTCCATATGATGTCGATGCATTTGGAAAGATGTGATCTGTCCATGAGAAAATGACAATCCGATTGTCGGTGAATGGCTTGGATGGAAAAAAAAATCTTGTGAGATGTCAATGTGTTTTTCAAGATAGACATACCCTCTGGTAAACATACAAAAAACTATGGAAAATCACCATTTTTAATGGGAAAACTCACTATAGATGGCCATGTTCAATAGCTATGTTAGTTTACCAGAGTGTAGAAGTAGTTTGTTGAAAGTTGGGTTTATCAGATCAATATCAGCCATGATTCTGCTTTGCATAGCTTTCGATCAGATGATTTTGTTTGCGTGTCCAAAGATGATGGCATCAGTGGACGTGGCAGTATCACCAGTTCTTCTGTGTGTATTGTTCCCATGTTTCTTCATATTTTTTTTGGACACAATTTGCTTAATGGATGTGACCAGTTTTTTTTTTACAGCCTGCATCCGTTCAATTTCATCGATTTCTACAATATTCTACAATGATTGTTAGATCTGAATATATATATATATAATTTGTATATAATAGTGTATATATATATTATAATATATATATATGTATATACCTGTATATATTATATGCGTGCTGCTCATGTTTCATTAACACGAGACCTTGGTGACCTCTTCGTTGCTTTCTGCGTGCTGATTTCTTGAAATTTCTTGACACCTCGGCGGAGATGAGCTTTCCAACAAGGGACCATTAGGACCATTAGGACCATTACTGGTTGGTGGTTTGGAACATTTTTTATTTTCCATAATATATGGGATAATCCTTCCCATTGACTAATGTTTTTCAGAGTGGTTATAACCACCAACCAGATTAAATAATCATTGTTTCAGGAAAAGGTTTTTTGTTTATGAAGTGAGATTCCTTGACTGGCAAAATCCTTAAACATGCTCTAGAGACTAGAGTCTAGCAGAGATTGGTGGTTTTAACAATTATTTGTATGTTCCACAAAAGATATTATGAGTTGATACAGATATATCTCTATTTTCCACTATCATTAATATGGTTATGGGTCAATACCATTCAATACCCTAAAAAATTACCAACTATCCAATTGATCACAATATTTGGCCATGAATGGTATCACAATATCTTATTGAGCTAATAAAATATGAAGCTATATATCCATATTTTATTATGGGTCAATACCCACAATTTTAGGGGGATCAACATCCATTTACCATCATTGTCATTTACCAACGATTTTGATGTTCACCGGTGCAAAAAAAAATGTAAATTGACCCATCCCCTGAGGCCAGCTCATCGGCTCAGAGCGTGGAAGTGCTCAGCGGTACAGTCATGGAAGTCATGGAGGGAAATATCGGAAGTCATAGGGAAATCATTGAAACATATCTGGTTGGTGGTTTGGAACATGTGTTTTTTCCAGACAGACAGGGCCATACATTGGGAATAATAGTGGTTAATGTTAATGATGAATGGTTAATAGTGGTTAATAGTGGTTAATAGTGGTAGTTAATAGTGGTTAATAGTGGTTAATAGTGATTACCCTCTGGTAAACTAACATAACTATGGAAAATCACCATTTTTAATGGGAAATTCCACTATAAATAGCCATTTTCAATAGCTATGTTAAATTACCAGAGGGTAATGGTCATATAATGAATGGTTTCATATATTGGGTTTCAGAGGTCAACCACCAACCAGATGTGGCTTCCAAGGATTTCCATCTCCGACGTTGGGGTTGAGGATGGCTGGCCATTCTCGTTAGAGTCATAGTTACCACTAGCGACTCTAACACATTTAAATCCTACACTATATATATATAATACAGATATATATATATATATATATTTGTTATTGCTATTATAATATAATATATGTAATAACATATAATAATATTATTAGATTATTTTTACATATATTAAATATCAATAACAATGATAATTGTATGCATATGATAATATATATATATATGATTTATTGATTAGGTGATCTAGTCCAGTTCCTGCCCATGAATCCACACGCGAGCTGAGGTGATCATGTCATTGTGAGAGCGGTCGAAGGGATCCCGCCCTAAGGGCGACCGGCCACGGCCGTCTCACGAAAGATGAAACCGCTTGGGATGGGTCAAACTTCGGTAAAATCATATATATATATATCATATATATATATATATATCATTTATATCCAGGATGATGAATTCCCAGTGATATATATATATATATATATATATATATATATCAT
>Ga0126342_10007174_pt1 | contig 19858 bp, 12 predicted proteins | sample Cyp1metagenome_FD_92528 | JGI IMG/M metagenome (GOLD analysis project Ga0126342, IMG submission 92528) | Coral microbial communities from Lord Howe Island, Old Settlement Bay, Australia - Cyphastrea 1 metagenome | ecosystem: Host-associated > Invertebrates > Cnidaria > Coral ... | reverse complement strand
GAGGGTACCTGACTGTTCCCCCCAGGTTTTGATCTGACTGGATCCAAACGGCTTCACCGTGGTGTGTAGGGATGACTTTTCAACCGCTGCTAGTCGACAACTGCGGTCGACCGCGGGTAGTTTCTTATGCGCAAAGCCATGAGGCCAAAACCAGGCCATGATGGAAACTTGCGCTGGAACCTGAGACCATCATGGGAATCTCACCAACTATCCTCTTCCAAGCATGGACAATGATTTTTTTAGCCATGCCGAAGAGCTTGTGCCTTGACCGGACCTAGTTGGTTTGGCAGGGTCCCTGGGTACCTTGCGAAGGCTGAATCCATTGGTGGTGGCCTTCCTTGTACATTGATGAATATGGTGCGTCAATGTCCTGTACCCTAATCATCCAGCCTGTAAAGTGACCAAACTGACAAACTGCTTCCCTTTCTAGACTTGTTGAGGGGCCGAATCCCGACAATCAAACCGTGCTGAAACATCGTACCATCGACTCCATGGACAAAGAACTGTGTGATGAAGTCAGGATTCGATTTCATCATAGATTTGTAAGTCCATAATCATGACAGTCCCTGAAAATGGTACTGACATGTTCTCCTTCATCCTTTTTTGATTTCGCATCTTCTATCCCTCTGTTGCGCCCGAGAACTGATTGGTTGGCGAAGCGAGAGTGGAGCAAGATCTGGGGATGGATCAAGAACACGATTTCTTCCAAATGGTGGGATGAAAAAACCATTGATCAGCTGCTGTTTTAATGAGAACACACACGGGATTGAGATACATTGACATATGTTTTGATCCACACCCATCTGGGTTTTGTCTGAGAATAGGTTACCCCCAAATCTGGTTTCATCATTTTTGTTCCCATTTAAGTGGCCTTTTCACTTGGGGTATCCTAAACAAAACCCATCAATCTCTGAACTTCCGAGACTTTTTCCGTGGTGGATCCAGAAGGACTTCCACTGCCCAGTCGACTTTGATGGAGTCCGAGTCAGGAGAATTCAGTGTAGCTACCAACCAGACTCCACCAACTCCCGGTGAAGAAAAGAACTGCAGGGAACACTTGGGGAGGGGGATGATGATTATGCCTACGGGTGGACAACCGAAGGTATAGTTGGCACTATTTTTACTTCTCTAGCATCTTGCACGGGGTGGGGGTATTAACGTCTTTAGCATCCAAACTTTCAACTACGTTGTTAACTTCTCTAACATCTTGCGCAGAATAAATAGCCGTAGCCGCTTTCACATGCCAAAACCATGGCCCCACTGTCACTTTGTGAAATGACCCACCAAAACAGGAATACTTTTTCCGGGAATAAAATGTCCATATTTGATTGCCAGCGTGCAGAAAAACCGTAAAACCAATGGAATTGAGACGCAAATTGACCAAAACACATGAAATCCATTGCAAAACGCCAAACGATAAAGGATCCACAAAAATGAAAAAAACACAACGCCGCCACGTTCAAATACCCACCCGACGGGATGATTATGATGGTGCGTCGGGATTTCACCAGGCAATTTCCCCAGCACCTTGGGTGGTCGTTAATCCCTTCCAATATTTCAAACCCTCCTAGAAACGATGGTGTAGTAAGTTTAGTAGAGGATTTACACATCTTGGGACCCATTTGGGGCGTGCTCACTATTGGAGGATGGGATTATGGACGGATCATATTCGAACAACCACTTCAAATTGTTTGCTGATTGTATCCAGCATTTTTGCTGGTCAAAGCATGTCAAGTGCCCATTTGTTGGTTCAACCTCCATATTTGGATTGTCACATCCAAAAAACAAAGACAAAACAACATGTAAACATTTCGCAACTCAACAATTTCTGGGTAATCTCACAGAATTTCACGTGTAAAGTATTGTAAAGTCACCCGATTTGTCATGACGAAATTTTGTTTGTCCAATATTGATGTATAAACTTTATTAGTCCAATATTAATTTAATACTTTTCACTGATTTTATCCCTTATACATATGTTTTTCTCCAAAGCAAGGTTCTGGATGGCGGCCTTACACATGCGGTGGTGGCGGAATTGGGTGGGCTGGCCCAACGACGGCCCAGCGTGAGGGGAGGGCCTTGAAAAAGTTGCCGGGCGGTGGTTTTGACAAAGGGGGATTAGCAACCAACCACATCAGGGATATGATGGGGAATCCGGGAATGGCTATATCATGGGATGAATGGGATTTGGGTATGTCTGAAAATCATTGAAACTGCAGTATACTGATACCAAACAGTTTCGAATTCAATGAGGAAAATGATAATAACCCACTGGATTTTTGGCACCCAGTTTTCTGACAGTAAAGTCCCATATTTCATGGGAAAATCTATGGTTTCCGATGACGATTTTCCATGGATCACTGGGAGGACCAGGGATTCCAAGCGAGGTCAATGCTTGGCTTCATGGAGGAAGCCCCGTCTCCAGCCCCTGATCTGCCAACGACGGGACTTGCTGGAGAAGAGGCGGAAGCCATGCATGCGGTTAAACCAATGCCATGTTTACCACCCTTTTGGGAATGGTTTATACTATTTATGATGATTTGGGGGGATGGTTTATAATTGTTTTACCCACATTACAACATATTTTTTTTCGTAAATTAACATAGCTATGATCTTCGATGGCCCATTTAGTTCGATGGTTTAGGACTAAAACATGGTGAGTTCCATAGCTATGTTTGTTTACCACGGGGTACTGTATGTTTCCAGATAGATTGTGCTGTGGAAGGCATATCATTGTCACAGCACTATAACATTTTTTTTAATTTTTTTCCCCTAGTATTTGCCTGTTGCGGATGATGATATGATAAGAAGATCAAATTTGCACTGCTGGAAGTTAGAAGCAGCTAAGTCTGGTGCTGAGAGCCTGATGAGTGGCTAGTGGCTGGCTTGACCAACAAGAACATCAGTTGTTGGATGAATAGGATGAAGTATTTCATTGATGATCAACCCAACTGATGATTTTGATTATGATGAGCTTGACACTTCCCAGGAATCATATATGGCTCAAAATTCTATATCCATATCCACATCTATACCAATATCTACATCTATACCGATACCAGTTTCTATATCCATATCTATATGCATATCTGTATCTACATCTATATCTATATCTACTGGCATTCCTCTGAACTCTGGAGCACTCTTTTGGTTCAAAATGACCCCTGCAGCAAGTCCCTTGGAGGCTCCAACTTCATCAGGACCTGCGGGATCAAAATCCAGCCCAGGCCGGGGAAGTTGGAACAGTGGAGCTTTTGGTTTCAACAGCGGTGATTTGTGATAAACTTGTGTTTTAGGAGTCTGGTGAAATAATTCATGCTTTAATCATTTTAATTCTCCAGTGGTCTTTGGTTTCTTTTTCGGCGTTTTCTTACTGGTGCTTAGTAGGGAATGAGAGAATGATCCATGATCACTAGTAATAATCATCCCATTCCCCCATTCCCATCCATTCCCTACTAAGCGGGTGCACTATGGGGTTTTGGGAGAACAGGTGCAGAAGGAGCTGGACGCCTTGTCGAAGCGCTTGGGGGAGACCGAACAGGCCAGCGGTACATGACACCACGTTACCACATCTTTTTTTCGGTTACCATATGGTACCATACGTATAAAATATATAGATTCACAATCATATAATATATTCATGTAGTATGTATATATATATATATAAATACATATAGTGGAAGCTTGCGTGGTTTGCAAAGCAACATGAACAGCAAAGCCCCATTAAATCTTCTTGGCTCAAGCCGTTTTTTAGCCTCAAAGTTCATGCGGGAATTCGTTGTTCATTTTGCTTGGATACTTACTCACGTGGTGAGAACCTTTACAACTGGAGATCCATCTTTGAAGTTATACAGCGAATTGGTGGAAGAAGTCAGAGTTTTGCAAGCTGAACTGCACAGGGCTCAACAACTCCTGGAAGGGTACAACACCATCCTCAAACGTGCAAATTCCAGTGACAAGCTATACGTCAGAAGTTCCCAGATTTTTACTGTGATTTTGACAGTGCTGACACTCATCCTGTGGTGGTCTTGGTATAAACCATCCCGCTTGCAAGGGAGAACTCCGGCATCAGTTGTTTTTGATTCAGAGTCATCCGAGTCAGAGCCAGAGAAACGGCTAGTCAGACGAGCTGTGAAGCCACCCGGCCCGCTCAGGCCTTCCGCCTTGGGAAAGGGTCGTAGGTAGAACTGATGGCTGACTTGACGCTAGACATTTCCGAACCACAGATTCTGCTCAATTTCCCGGGTGATGCTAATGGACTCACAGAACACCATCGTATCCTTTTGAGTCGGTTGGGTCCTGGGCGGTGGGTTGCAGCCAGCCCGGACTATGACCTGGAAATCCTAGACCTGAACAATAGGAGACACACGGTGCTTGGTAGAAGGTCCCGTTTCCCAGACCACTTGGCTGACGTCGTGTATGCTTTCGATCCTGTGCCCAGAGGCGACCTTGAGAACTTGAAACGTCAGGCTAAGACCATGTCGATTGTTCTTGGAGACGGCGATCTGGAAGAAGTGCAGGCCATGTCGTGGGTATACGCTCATCCAAATTCCGACCGATTAGGGCAGGTCGTGGAGACGGCACTTCTTGATGATGCAGTGATTTTGGGCAGCAAAGGGCTCATCGAGGTTGACGGAACCACAGAATGGATTGAAGAGATCTCCCATTCAGAAGTTTCCACATACCCTGAGAAAGCCAAGGGTTCTTTAGGAGACGTCCGGAATATCGGCAACCACAAAGATCATTTGGGGAAGAGGTTTATTTCATTTGCGGACGCCTTTCCGTTGATGAATCAAGAGACTTTTGCTGATTGGGGTTTCCAAGGGCCAAGGGCTTGTGCTGAGTTCCTTTCTTCAGTGCGTGAGGGTGGGAATGATCTCACCACCTATCACCTCCAATGGGCCAGAAACTCAGGCGTAGCTCCCAAAACGTCCATAGTGTATGAGCACAAGAATTTAGTTGAGATTCTTCGTCTTGGGATTTGTCGTGACCAGCTCAACCCAGTGAATTTGATGTCGTTTGAATTGTTGGTTCGTCGCATCGTCCAGCTTGAAATTGCCGTCAGTAGGTCGCCTCAGTCGCCAGAATTCTCAGGGCTTGAGTTGCTCATGGAAGCTCCCGTGACTGAGTCTGGATCCGCATCCACCAGGGTGTTGGATGGTTGGTTGACTGAGCAGTTGAAAACCAAAGCCCAAATTCAGAAGCAAGCTAGGCTGTATCGTGAAGAGATGGGGCGAGGCAGCCGCGATAAGGGCAGTCCCGCAGGAGGCGATGGGCCTGGAGGAAAGGCCAAGAAGAAGGGTAAAGGCTCGAAAGGCGCCGGTGCTGCAACTACCTGCGCCGGTGAGACCTAAACCTATATTTTTGAGTCTGTGTGGTTCCAGTTGGCTTGCTGCATGCAGATTGATTTTTCAAGCCATTTCATGTGGGGGTCGTACAGAGCGCATGGTGACCCTTTTCCCTTGGCGCCAGATTGGGTTGAAGCTGGTCTGGAGTCTCAAGGGATTTGTTTTCCGCAGCGAGGATCTTGGACCGCAAGGGCGTTGAACAGCCTCGCCATGCATGGAGCGAATTCAAATTTTGATAAGATTCTCCATGGTGTCCTGCCCGACACTACCCAAGTTGCAGTCAGGGACAGAATCGTCGAATGCTTGAGGGACAGCGGCGAACCCCCTGTAGGCCTAGATGGGCCAACTGCACTGGCCAGCATGTTGGATGGGAAAAGCCTTTATGATGAGGAGCCGAAGAACCTTGCCTCCTTTGACCCGGCCAAACTGAAAGTACTCCATAGTAAGTTGCGGCCCAGACGTTTGCAGGAGATGTTGCCAGACCATGCCAAAGCAGTCTTGGAGCGATACCAAACCATGATTGAGCGAAGTGCCCATGACATGAGCCAGCGTGACACGTCTCGCATTAAGCCATATTGGGATCCGGTGTTGCGAAAAGATGATCAGTCTTTGGTCGGCTTGATCGCTGGGTTGGCAAAGCAGGGACTTGTGACTTTCCGCAGAGCAATAAAAGAACGCATCGGGCTGTTTTTTGTCAAGAAGAAAGACCCTGCATGGATAAGAATGGTGATTGATAGTCGCAGGGTGAATGACTGCCACAAACAACCACCCACCACTAGGTTGTCCACACCTCGTAGCTATCTTGATATCCAGTTTCCCCCTACTGAGGGTGATGCGCCGCTGGCTTTTGGAATTGAAGCTGATGTAAATGATTGCTTTTACAATTACTACTCTGAAGAGCTTGCCTCATGGTTCGGCATTGACCGTCCTGATACGGTTGCTTTTTGGCGGGGTAGTGGTGTTTCTCTTGATAGCATTTTTGATGATGATGCCCAATGCTTTAGGTCCGTTCACAGCGATGAGGTGGTTTATCCCGTGTTCAGGGGACTTTGTATGGGGTGGGCTTGGAGCCTGTATTTTGCCAATGAAAGTGTTAACTTCATAGTCAATGGCCTTCAGAGCAGCCCGTCAAGAGAAATTCGCGATAAGACCCCTTTGCCAGACATCCGTGATGGCCCGCTCACAGGAGTCTATGTGGACAACATCAGCATCATCGGCCGAACCCAGGAAGAGGTGGCAACGGCTGCTGACAAAGTGGCCCAGCACTTTTCTGATTGTGACATCCCCTTGACCTGGACGACCGAGAAGCCAGTCGCAGAATTTGAGACGGTAGGGATTATTTTGGATTTCAAAAGCGGTGTGATCAGAAATAAACCCAAGAGATTATGGAAGATTTTCTTTGCAGGTCGTAGCTTGTTGTGTAGACGGAGAGTCTCCGTAAAGTTGCTCGAAACATGGCTTGGTCACATCACATATGCCTTCATGATTACCCCTTCAGCTTTATCAGTTTTCTTTCACATTTACCGGTTCATCCAGAAACACAGAGACCAGCGAGCCCCGCTTTGGGGTTGTGTCAGACAGGAAATCCGGAATGCACTTGGTGTACTTTGGTTATCTAGGTGTAACATTCTGTTTGACCCAATTCAACAGGTGGATGCAGGTGACGCTTCAATGGGAGCATACGCCCTCCTTACCACATGGTCCTCTCAGGAGGAAGTCCGGCACCTTTGCAAGTGGAGAGAGACATGGAGATACCAGCCCCTTCCCGCGCCTCTGCGTGAAGCGGTGGCCACGGGTAGTAGAAAGGAGGTTGTAGATGCATTGTCAGCCCTGGAATCTGAAGTGAGTGAGGGGCACATCAAACCACTTGTCAGATCTATGCCTGTTTTTGGAGCCGGTTTGAAAACTCAGTACGCTGAATGGTTAATCGAGGCCGAACGCGATAGCACATCTTGGTTGAAGACAAGTTCGGTAAAGTCCCAATTGCGAGCCAAACCCAAGAAAAAGCTAGAGATGGAAGTCCCTGCGCTCGTCATGCCCATACCTGATAGCATGTGCCAGAGACATCGGTACAGCCTGCTTTCGAGGCGCAAGTGGCGTCAAAAGGAGGGTCACATCAACCAAAAAGAAAGCGCTGTTTGTTTGTCTTCTTTGCGTAGGACTGCGCGTGTTAGAAGTTTGCATGGTAAGATTAAGGTCACCCTGACTGATAATCTTGCTGCTTTGTGCAGCCTTGAAAAGGGGCGCTCCAGCTCTTACCATTTAAATCGCATTTGCAGACAGGCCTGTTCTTACCAATTGGGGACTGGAATTAGGTGGAGACTTCGACATGTTGAAACCTTGAGAAACCCTGCTGACAAAGATTCTCGTTTTGACCAATTAGGATGCAAGCAGTCTTTGAGTCGAAAGGCAGCCAGCCAACTATCCCAGTGTAGAGTAGGTAGGAAACACCCTCCTTTGGTTAGCCGGGATTTTAAAGTTGCACCAGTTCAGCTTGAAGGAGGTGCCCGTGACGGCACCGCGCATCAGAGCGCAAGCAGTACGGGTGACAACTCTAGAGAATTCCCCACTGGCCGAAAAGGCTTGTTTCTTGAAATCTTTTCCGGCACTGGCCGCTTGACAGGAGCAATCAAAGAATGTGGGCGTGCTTGCCTTCGTCCCATCGATGCGCAAAACGGGGAGCACCACGACTTGAGGAGGCGAGCCTCTCAGCGGGCTTTGCTGTCGTTCATTAGGGCAGGGTGGGTTTCATATGTTCACTTAGGAAACCCTTGCACAGTTTTTAGTGGCGCAAGACATTTCATCTCCAACCAAGTAAGAGCAAGAGAGAGGGAGAGAGTAGGAATCGAGCTTGGCATGTTTTCAGCAGAAGTCATTTCCACATGTAAGCGGTTTAATGTGCATTGGAGCTTGGAAAACCCCAGAAATTCTAGGCTTTTTGAATTGCCCTTTCTCCGTGATGAGTTGCACGCACCTGGCGTGCATAGAGTGCCAGTATGGAGAGCCTTTTAAAAAGCCAACCAGCATTTTCACTACCTATGAGCCTCTAAAGAGATTGGCCGCTGCCTGTGACCACAAGAAGCACCAGAGTGTTTTGCGTGGTTCTGAGAAAGTTGAGGTTGTAAGTGCTGATGGAATAGCTAGGGTGATCACGGTACCAAAGGCTCAGCGGGCTGGTGCTTATCCTTGCAGATTGGCAAATTTTTGGGCTCAGATAGTGTCCCCTTTATGTGTAGGTAAGAATAGGGACACGGATACAATTGCCTCGCAATGTGAACATGAGCTGTGGACTTGCAGCAAAGCGGCAAAAAATTGCTGCCAACAGATACCTGCCGGTTCTCAGTTCGGATCCCATTTGCAGCAGTTCAGACAAGAAATCCCAACAGGGGAAGCGGCCGTTGTTTTCGGCCAGCACACAGCAAAAGAGGCAATCCAGAGGCGGAGGCGCCAGAAAAAGCAAAAGCAAACCAGTCGAGAGCACAGCGCATAGAGCAGAGGAAATTAGACGATCTGTCCCCAGACATCAGCATTTGAAGACTTTGCGAGTGCAAGATAAAACACTCATCCGATATCACGAATCAGTCTGCCAATTTGACGAATATCTCAAGAGACGCAGGCTGAAACCTAAACGGCTGGATGATGTTGACAAACGCATGGCAGAGTATTTTGCGGATCTCTGTGAACAGGGCTCATCGTATCACAATGCAACATATGTGCTGTTTGGATTCCTAATGTTGAGAGCTGACGACCCTCGACCAGATAAGCAGCTGATGAGTTATAGCCGGGCAGCCTTGAAAGGTTGGAGCTCCAGGTATCCACAGGCATCTAGGACTGGAGCCGATCCGGCTATATGGCAACTTATTGCCATGCACATGTCTGAGGAATCCCCACCATTAGCGGCAGCTGTCATGATACAATTGGACACTTATCTCCGGCCTTCCGAGGTTTTACGCCTCCGGAAAGATGATGTGTTCAAGCCTGTCAACAAACGGTGCCAATATTGGGGTGTAGTCGTTGGGAATTCTCAGCGAAACCAGGTGACAAAAACCGGAATGCAGGATGATACTGTTCTTTTGAATTCTGAAGACAGAGCCTACACTGCCGATATCTTGTCTCTTGTATATCGCCGGGCAAAAGGGCCATCAGCTCGACTTTTTGGGGACGTCACCTTGTCGCAATATGAGAAACTGATGCGTAAAGCACGCATCAAAGCTGGGCTGGGTCAATACCAGCTCACGCCCCATGCCATCAGACACTCTGGACCCTCAATCGATTGCCTTCAACGCACTAGGTCCTGTGACGAAGTCATGGCGCGGGGCAGATGGAAGACAACCAAATCCATCCAGCGATACCAAAAACCTGGTCAGTTGCTTTTGAAAATGAACAAGATCCCCCAACAAGTTTGGGACCATGCAAACAAAGCCTTGCCAACTTTGCTTGCGCGTCTTAAGCAATATTATCGTGGGGGCTAGCCCCAAAGCAAATTTTCCATTTTGGGCATGGGAACACGTGTGACTTTTTCCAACGATGGTTGGGCCAATGCTTGTAGCTTGATATATCCAAGATCCATCAGCAAGTGCTTTTACATGTGAACATCCTTGCGTGAAAGCTGTGACAATTTGAGAGATCCAGGTAAAACCACTGATCCCAGGATCTGACTTGTTGCGCAGCCACACTTTGCCAATTGACTGCTTGAGTGAACACACATGCATTTGCCTATGGTTTGGAACATCTTGCACCCATCGTTGTGATCTCAGAAGGTCTCCGGATACATATGCCTTTTGGAGAAAAGAAATGAATCCGAGCGTGCCAGAGGTTGGGCTGTTGTGGGCAGTTGCATTGACAATATATATATATGTATATCCACATGTACAATTATATACTGTATCCACATGGTCCACATGTCTCCATAGCCAAAAAAAATCAGCCAGGCTTCTGAGCAGCTCAGCATCACCTTGGACACCTTTTGGGAAGAGGTGCAGCTTCGCGACACAGACATTTTTCCAGCTGTAGACATCGATGGATAGATGAGTAGCATAATTTGGATTTTTACACACATATATATATATGAATATATGTATATATATAAATATACAGTACATATATATATACATATATATAGATGTATGTATCTATATGTATATATATATGTATATATATACACGTATATATTTATATGTATGTATGTATATATACATATACATATATATGTATATATATACATGTATTTATATATATATGTATATATATGTATATGTATATATATATATATATACATACATACATTTATATGTATATACATATACATTTGCATATATATGTATATATATACATACATATATATATGTAAATGTATATGTATATACATATAAATGTATGTATATATATGTATGTATGTATATATATATGTATATATATATGTATATATGTATATATATATATGTATATATGTATATACACACATTGTTGCAAACAATATGTAATCATCATACTTTTTTCTCTATATCATAACTGTTGTGCCCATGATGTAGCTTTTCAAGGAAGCGTCATGTAGAACATTATATTGACATGTATTAGACATACCAACCTAAGACAAGACAGCTGCGATCCCTATCCATCCATTTTAATCCCTTGTTTCATCCCGGTTGTCCTCTTCACCCCCATATCCCGAAATTGGTTTAAGGGAAAACCATCACGAAATCCGAACATTTATCAGCCGTCGAAACCAGGGTTTCCTGTAATATTTCAATTAAACAACTTCAAAAAAACAGTGATGAACATGAAAAAATCAAGAGGTAGCGGCCATCAGCGACCTGAGCCAAGAGATGCAAGGCATGGGAAAATGATGGGAAACCTCTAGGGGAATGTCTGGCTTTTTGGCTGGTGACCAGGTGTAGCCTTACTGGAATGATATGTTTTGTTTTGGTATCATGTATCCCAACATGTTCCATGACGTTTGGAACAGAACATGGAGTATGGTGCCCCAGAAGGGAGATTCTGGGGCGAAATCCCAGTCAAAAGTGGACCTTTGCCGTATGACAAGAGGGAAACTTTATAGGACCCCTAATTGAGGCCCCAAAAAGCATATTTGTCTGTACGTTTCCCTTCAACCTCCTGATCTTGGGGGTTGACTTCGCGTGTGTGGCACAGGTCTGGGTCTGCGCATTCCACACGAGCTGCCAGACACTCGAACTCTGAAGAGTCTCTATGCACAATGGGCACAGCTGGCCCAGTTTCTTCCAGCTGATGGTTGGAGATACCCCTGGTTGGGGGATGCTTATAGATCTCATCGGGTTATACGGTTAGTGGTTTGCTGCCGACTTTTCTGATCCAATTTTGGGGGTCATGGTTGGAAAAGCTACCGGTGACCTGGCAATGGATAGTTTCTTTCAATAGGTCGAGGATCTAGACATGCGCGATTCTCCACTTCCATGTTGGATTGCCGGGGGGGGGCAGATGAAACCCTCTTTGAATGGCAGAAACCATGGTTTCTGATGAATGAAATCCCTGAAGCCACTCAGTTGATGATTTATAGATGATTTTCTCAGCGAACTAAACCTCCATTTAGTTCGGGGATTTCCCAGTCAACTCCGGACTCTGCTGGAGAATTTTTGGGGCGCCAGAATGGCTGGAAGGGACAATTTATGGCCATCTCTTCGATTTTTTCGGGAAGAACAACTTGTAGAAAGCAGAAACACCAACTCAGTTGATGGATTTTTCTGTTTCTTTAGCTTGCAGATGGCTCAACCGGGCTCGATCCGGCCGCCTTTGGCCAGGCCTGGACGCTGAACTGCCCGGTGCAGTTGCTCTTTGGATCGCCTCTGCAATGCGCCATGGCGGCCGATTTTTACCAATTTCAGTGGGATCGAATCGGTTATGAAAGCCACAAGATGATTTGAATCTATTTGAATTGTCACATGGCCCCCATGAAATTCTTCATATAGCTGTCATATAGCCATGTTTGATGGGAACAACAAGGCTTTAAAACAACCGCGTATGCCAGCCATACTCTGTGACTGTCAGGTGCTGGCCAGTTCTTGGTGGAGGTGCTCAAGGCCAGTATTGACCTTGGAACGGCCAAAAAGATGACAAATTCAGCTCGTATCCACATTATTCCATTGAATTCCACAAATGTATCCACATTATTCCATTTATTTTCCATATATTTGCCAACTTTCCATTTCTCAAATTTTTGAGAACACATTGAACACATTACATAGGCTAATATGTTCCATATAATGTGATAAACCCAATGCCACAAAGTATCATATCGCCAGATTTCTGGGTGCCAGAAAAACCCTCCAAACTTGGAGGTTTATGGCATTCGGTGAATCCCACATGTCAAATCTGATGTAAAATATTTCATAGGGCAATACATCCCTTGTAGATATATATATATACACTGATTGGTGGTTTCACACATTTTTTATTTTCCATAGTGTATGGGATAATCCTTCCCATAATATTTTTCAGAGGGGTTGAAACCACCAACCAGTATATATATATATTATATATCATATTATATGTATATATCCCCTACATATCCCTTGTATATCCTGGCCTCAGGACCTGGGAAGTCAGTACCACCGGGAACTCTTCGTGGTTTCGGTCATCGGCATCCAGAGTTCGGCCTGGGGCCCCTGGGGCCCCTGGGGCCCCTGGGGATCCTGATCCATGGGAGATCCTGGTGTCCCATGATTTATGGAATCGTTCAATATATTATATATACATATACATATATATATGCATACATACATACATACATATATATATAATATACATATATATATAATATACATATATATAGATAGATAGATAGATAGATAGATAGATAGATGATCTAGGCCCAAAAAAGGTAGAACAGTGATGAACAGTGAATGATCACTTACTATTTCAGCACACTAGGATCACTATTTCACTGGTGTATTCCCCCAGTGAATTACGGCCCTGAAGGTGATGAACTGAGAACCAAACAGGTTGCTTTGGGCCACTACACTCTACCCTGGCTCCCACATCCGCAAGAAGAACTTCAAACAAAAATCTCTTCGTGGCATAAACCCACATATATATATATATACATACACATACAGTATATATCTATATATATATATATGTATATACTGTATATACATACATAGATTTGCCGTTTCCTTTGCCCGTGATATAAGAGTTGATTATTGATTGTTAAAACCATGCATTTTCAAACCCACCTGCATTGTGAATCCAGACCTAAATATTCCCATAAGTTTACATACGTGTAATTTCTGCTATACTAAAACCCCAAATTAAGTGTTGGTTGGTATCCCCAGAGAATTCCTCCAGATACTGTAGTTGATAGATGTTGGTGATATAGATTCGACATCCTCAATATCCTCAGAATGTTTGGTTGTGTGGCTGCCCCAAAAACTCCATGGCCCCTATAGTGATTGAAATTTTTCTTCGGTGAGTTGACTGGTGGAACTTCCAAGGCCAAGAGTACCTTGATGAATTTCCTCTTCGGTTGCGGCTTCGCAACCTCGGCTGGGCGATGCACTCGAGGTTCGACATGAAGGGTTTTGCTTTCAACTCCAACTGACCACTGTGGCACTTTAATGGTAGTGATGGTAGTGCTTAGATCAAAAGGCTTGCAGTTGCTGTTGCGGAAACCCGTCACAGTCTTTACAGGGAAGCCAAAAAAATGCTGACGAGGTCTCTATTGCTCTCTCATGGAGTGCGAGAAAAGGACGTGGCATCGGCTCAGTTGTGATCTTCGAGGATCAAAACAGAGGGACATCTTGTGCCGAGGATGCCGAGGATGCCAAAGTGAATCGCACTCTTTGCTCCCAAAGAATCGGCTTTCGGCAAGTTCCTGAGCATGAAACATATGAAATGGTCTCCAAAAGACATATCATGATGTCATGGCAGGATGTCCTTTCCTGGCAACACCACGCCAGGCTGTTGATTCTTGACACGGAAGGTCTCATGAGTTTGGAAGTGCAGTCCTCGGTGCTTGGGCGATATGGAAGACGTTGCTTCGCAAAGATGTTTGTCTTGAGATATTTTCTATCTGCTTTGGTGGCATGATTCTCTGATTATTTTTTGGGACACAACATGTGCATGTTTACATGTTTACCCTTCTTTAATCCGTTAATCATTGTTAATCGAATCCCTTTTTGCGAGTACTCAACTCCAAAATGGGTCCTAGAACGATTCGACCCACTAAATTCCGCCAGTGGGGGGAAGGGATTGTATGGGTATGGCATTTCTTCAACGGAATCAAGGTTGCTCCGTTGACAAGGGCGGGAAATAGGTGATTTTAATTGATTTTACCTCTTCGTTATGTAGCCGACTTTTTCCCTTGGTATCTGGGGTCTTGGGAGCAACTCTTCGAATTCGGGAGGGACATTTTTCAAAACATGTACCCCCGCCACAAAACAGATAGAACATGATAGAACAGCAATTCACCGTTATGTCAGGATTTTCCATTCCATTCATTTTTTTTTTTGGGGGGGGGGTTGCCAAATATAGTGATTAACCATGATTAATAGTGATTAATAGTGATTTCCATTGACCTTCACCATGATTAATAATCACTATATCACGGGTCATCCTGATTTCACCATGTTTAAAAAAGGCCCCGTGAATTTCGAGGCCGAAGGTGGTGGAATCTTTGACGCTCAGCTGGCGCTGATGGCCATGGCTTGTTCACACCTGGCCGCTGGGTTCGGAACATCAATGGGGACGGGTGAAGTTACCCTCTGGTAATTTAACATAGCTATTGAAAATGGCCATAGAAATAGTGGATTTTCCCATTAAAAATGGTGATTTTCCATAGCTATGTTAAATTACCAAAGGGTATGTCAGAAATTACCCTATGACTGGGGGAATTTTTACAGAGAAAAACGAGCTAGGGATTTTTTCAGGATTTTTTAGGGATTTATTTTGGATGGGGTTTTAGGTATAGGCAATGATTCTGTGGCTTTCCCCATGTAATTGGGAACATCAATCATGGTGATATGAACAGTGAGATTCTGTATGAGCAACTGAGATATGATCAACTGAGGTGATCATCAACCACAAGGGCGAGCTGTCGCGACAGCTACAAGATCTCCTGGAGGAGCCAAAAAAAAAGAGCGGCATGGAAAAACATGAGTTTTTCCAGTAAACTAAGATGATCTAAGACTCTTAAGATGGTTCATGGGAATATATAAATATACACGCCCTAAATTGTAGTGGTGATTAATGGTGATTATCGTGGTGATGAATGATCAATGATTATTCATGGGATTAGCCTTTGGTAATCAAACGTGGCTGGGAGCTCCCCGAACTAAATGAAGGTTGCTGGGAAAGTATGTCGGGGATTTTCCAGAGTACGCCCTGTTTGACTACAGGAGGATATGTGGAAAATCTATATTTCTAGTGGATTTTCCAGAGCTATGTAGATTTACTGGAGGGTACTGTAGATGTTGAGCTGCTTGTGGCTGATTGAGCAGAGATTCACCACGGAATTTCAATTTCATAGCAACTAAACTGGTCGTTTAGTAGGTTTTGTGGTGAGTTTTGGACAAATTGAGGGATTTCCATGGTTTCCTCAATTCCTCAAGTTTTTCCGGGATATTTAAAGGCTTACGCCTCACAGCCGGCCACCGGCCAGGGGGAAGGGAAGGAGCAAAGGGAGGTGGAGAGGCACTGTAAGAGTTAGCTTCACCTTCTGAAACTAGCTCCAAAATGTCTTGCTTTGTTGCTTTCTAGCTTCTTGCTCTCGCTCTTCTTCTTCTTCTTCTTCTTCTTCCTTTATAGCTTCTAGCTCCTTGCTGTTGCAGCTTGCTTTCCTGCTCCATCCTTTATATGGCTTCCTCTTGCGGCTTCCTTTCTTCTTTCGTGTATTTATTTCTCTTGCTCTTTACTGCTTCTTGCCCTTGCGGCTTGCTTCCTTCTTCCACATCTTGCTCTTGCAGCTTGTTTTCTTCTTTTGTCCGCTTCTTTCTTTGGCCTCTTCCTTCTTCTTCTTTTTCTTTTTGCTTGCCATTGCTGCTTGCTTTCTTCTTCCCTCTCATCTCTAGCTTGCTCTTGCAGCTTACTTTCTTCTTTTGTCCGCTTCTTTCTCTTGCCTCTTGCTGTTTCTTGCTCTTGCATGGCAGCTGCTTTCGTTTTCCTCTCTTCCGCATTTCTTCACCACCTTCCTGTTCACAAACCTACTCTTCTGTCATCACACTCCACTGAATCACTGAACCTCTGCATTTCCTTCAAATCTTCTCGTTCTTCCCCTTAACTGCACCTCTCCGTCTGGCATTGCTTCTCTGGCGCGCTCCCTCTGGTTCCCTGGGTCGGCGTTTTTCTATTTTTCCGGGATATCTTTTATCTCCATCAATCCCGCCGAACCCCGGTGGGTGCCCAAATTGTGCAGGTTTGCCTTTTCGCCATGCAGCACCTTAAGGCACACATGTGACATTTGTGACATCTGGAGATATCTGCCCTTAGGGCCTTGGGTCAAAGATACCATCTGCGAATTGTAAGGGACGACACACCATGTGTTTTCTGCGACCGAAACAGTGATGATTTATTGTTTTTTTCCAATCAAGAATGCGATGCTACGAACAGACAGGTTGAAGAGACATCTTTCGGGGAGCAGTTGCGTCATGGGAATCTGTGGCCGAACATGGCCTTCCAATCCCAATTGTTTCACTAGATTCTCATTGATTTGATTTCCCATTCACCAAGATTTGTAGGTCCCTGGCCATCAATAACCATTATTATATAGCCATGGACCATCATTCATGATTTACTAATCAATCCGCATTGATAATTCTTAATCCCGACTGCACCCCATGAATTCCGGATGCTATGCGGGCCGACAGGTGTGTCGCATCCAGCCCAAGTTGCTCTTCGTACTCAGGGACCAGCACGACCGGTGCTTTGGCCCAGGGACGGTGCAGATCCATGCCATTTCTCACCGTTTCTCATCTTATAGGCGGAATATGATGGAATCCATCCCAAGATCACTTTTACAACAAAGACAAATAACATCAAATAAGTAAATCGCGAGTTTGTTAATTTACAAAGATAGTTAAGTAGACATTGCACCAAAAATTACGCCTACGGTATATTCCAGTAAATATTCGTGAATGCGTCCACCTTTTGACGTTCCCGGAGGTTCAAGGGAAAATCTACAGGACTCAACAAAAAATTGGGCTGAAATGATCAAAATCCATGGTTTCTTGTAGATTTTCAAAGAAATCCATTTTTCCATGTTTGTTAAAAGGTTTTTCCACACATTTTTCCTGCAATTTTCCACATATTTCCCACATTTTTCCAGATTTTTCCCACAGTTTTCCCAGATGTTGCCCAGATTTTTACCGCAATTTTCCACATTTTTCCACATGTTTCCCACATTTTTCCAGATTTTTCCCACAGTTTTCCCAGATTTTCCCTGATGTTCCCACAGTTTTCCCAGATTTTTTCCAGATTTTTCCCAATTTTTTTCCCAGATCTGTCCACAGATTGTCCCGTTCGTCCCAGGTCACAGGCGGTCCACGGGGACGCACTGCGGCTGATGCGCAAACACCTGGCCGAAGCGTCCTTGCAACTGGCCTTGCGCGCGGCAGCTCAGGGGTGATCATCACCGATTTCATCATGGATTTTGATCGTCAAAAAGGTTGATTTCATGGGATTTTGAATGGGATTTTTAATGGAACTTAGTCTAGGATGGATAGATTAGATTAGATTAGATTAGATTAGCTTAGATTAGATTAGATCAGATCAGATCAGATTAGATTAGATTAGATTAGATCAGATTAGATTAGATTAGAATAGATTAGATGAGATTAGAATAGATTAGATTAGATCAGATTAGATTAGATTAGATTAGATTAGAATAGATTAGATTAGATCAGATTAGATTAGATTAGATTAGATCAGATTAGATTAGATCAGATTAGATCAGATTAGATCAGATTAGATCAGATTAGATTAGATTAGAACAGATTAGATTAGATTAGATCAGATTAGATTAGATCAGATTAGAATAGATTAGATTAGAATAGATTAGATTAGATTAGATCAGATTAGATTAGATTAGAATAGATTAGATTAGATTAGAATAGATTAGATTAGATTAGATCAGATCAGATTAGATTAGATTAGAATAGATTAGATTAGAATAGATTAGATTAGATTAGATTAGATCAGATCAGATTAGATCAGATTAGATTAGATTAGATCAGATTAGATTAGACTAGATTAGAATAGATTAGATTAGATTAGATCAGATTAGATTAGATTAGATTAGATCAGAATAGATTAGATTAGATTAGATTAGAATAGATTAGATTAGAATAGATTAGATTAGATTAGATCAGATTAGATTAGATCAGATTAGATTAGATTAGATTAGAATAGATTAGATTAGAATAGATTAGATTAGATTAGATCAGATTAGATTGGATTAGATTGGATTAGAATAGATTAGATTAGAATAGATTAGATTAGATCAGATCAGATTAGATTAGATTAGATTAGAATAGATTAGAATAGATTAGATTAGATTAGATTAGATCAGATCAGATTAGATTAGATTAGAATAGATTAGATTAGAATAGCTTAGATTAGATTAGATTAGATCAGACTAGATTAGATTAGATTAGATTAGAATAGATTAGATTAGAATAGATTAGAATAGATTAGATTAGATTAGATTAGATCAGATCAGATTAGATTAGATTAGAATAGATTAGATTAGAATAGATTAGATTAGATTAGATCAGATTAGATTAGATTAGAATAGATTAGATTAGAATAGATTAGATTAGATTAGATCAGATCAGATTAGATTAGATTAGATTAGAATAGATTAGATTAGAATAGATTAGATTAGATCAGATCAGATTAGATTAGATTAGAATAGATCAGATTAGAATAGATTAGATTAGATTAGATTAGAATAGATTAGATTAGATTAGATCAGATTAGATTAGATTAGATCAGATTAGATTAGATTAGATTAGAATAGATTAGATTAGATTAGATTTGAATAGATTAGAATAGATTAGATTAGATTAGATCAGATTATATATATATATTAGATTAATTAGATAGATAGATAGCGATTCATGGTGGGTTGAACGATGAAGAAATCGGGATTGAACCAACAACAATGGTGGTATAATGGGGATAGAATAGGAATATCATGGATTATTATTAGTAGAATAATTCTCCAGTGTCATCAAAAATGGGATACAATTGGGATATAAGGAGAATTTAATGGTATGTCGTGGGGGTATAATGGGGATAAACTGGGATTCCAAGGGCCAACATATGGGAAACTGCTGATTTATCAATGAGTTAACCAAGGATCTTATAGGAATTACTGGGATTTCAAGATGGCCTGTGTCCCATAAAACATTCCGCTGTCATCAGCTGGGCTGGACAATCCCATCTCCGGTTTTCGGTGGAGTTCATGGCTTGTGCTACCCCAAAAAGATACAACAACCATCAAACAATCTGTTCATTTTTCTCATATCCTATTATATCCT
>Ga0126342_10007173_pt1 | contig 19863 bp, 22 predicted proteins | sample Cyp1metagenome_FD_92528 | JGI IMG/M metagenome (GOLD analysis project Ga0126342, IMG submission 92528) | Coral microbial communities from Lord Howe Island, Old Settlement Bay, Australia - Cyphastrea 1 metagenome | ecosystem: Host-associated > Invertebrates > Cnidaria > Coral ... | reverse complement strand
TGGTCCAACACTGGTGCAGCAGCCATCAAATATGCAAGTAATTACCATACACATATTGTCCATTGCTGACCTGTCTCCAGTGAGCTCATTGCATGGCCCTATGTCATGTTGCTTGTTGCACCATTTTTTCAAAAAAAATCAATATTTTTGGCCAAAAAAATCATTATTGTGTGTAGAGGTTTGTATCCAAAATCTTGATTTTGTTTTTGGCATGAAAACATGCAATATTGAAACCGGTACTTTTTCAATATTTAGAATGATTTTTTCAATATCGGACCCTTAGGGTAGTGATGGCAATAAAAAAGGCTATCTACATATCTGTACTTTGGACTACATGTCGCGCATTTATTGAGACTATGAGTGGGGGAATGGTAGCCACAAAATCTGATAACCATTCCTTATCTGTTTTCACAGATAAGACAACATGAGGCAACCCCCCATTGGGACAAAACAGAAACTGCCAAGAAAGTAGCTCAATTATCCACAACGATCTATATACAGCCGGTGCAATTGGTCATACACCCCCCAAAAGCATTGTCTCTACGAAAAGTTGTCTTAAGTAAATCCAAATTTTCATCACTTTCCCGATTCAACAACACTGATGTGTGTTTTCTTTAATTCCATCGCCATTTTCGGAAACATAAAACACACATACCTATCATTTCCATAGCCATAGCCCCATAGCCATGAGTCTACCGTTGTTTGATGGTCACTTCACGGTCACTTAACGGTCCGCAGCGCACCGCAGATCGCCGAGCGGCTCGACGTCGATAGATTTCCTGCGCTTTGGTTTTTTCGAAGGCGATGACCTGCACGGATCACGTCGGGATGCAGCCGTGACTGGGGATGTAGGGATGACCAAGGGATATACTCTGGATCCGGATTTGTATGGCGTAAACCATGGGTTTGGTACCTGACAATGTTGGAAAAAACCATGAACAAACCGACCATGTTCATAGTTTATCATCATTTTTCATATTTTACATCCATTGTGGGATATTTCGCCCTTATAACCAACCAGCCCCGTCGGGGTTCACCATGGTCCAATGCTTCACCTCTTCGTCCTCATGCGCCACCTTCATGGTGGTCTGGATGAAGACAGCCTTTTTTGCATGTGGAAGTGGGTTGGCATGAAAGTGATCGATTCTGGAAATGATTTGGACATGCTGCCCTATACTGCCATATATCAAGAATAACTAGAATTTTTTGACTGTTGAAAAGGTTCATTGCATGATTCTCAGGTTTAATCACATGAATAAAGAGGACAGTTAACTGAGCTCCTGGCCGCCATTTACAATCGGTATCGTCTCAATTTGGCGCAATCATTGATGAATCAACTTTGGTTTTCCTTAACTATGGGGTAATTAATCAATTCATTAACTAATTAAATCTAGTTCAATACCGTGGGCCTGGGAGTGGTGTTGAAAAAGAGTCAGAACCATCACAGTGATGAATGGCTCGATATGTTCCATATCAGATTGCTAAAGCACATAGCTGATAGAACAGGACATCAAGCGAAAACATGGAAAAACGGTTCATTTTTCTTTTGGAAATATTCCCATGCATTGATGAGCCCGTACCTCTTGTTTACTCATGCGCAGAGCCATTTACAAATCCATGACCCCAACGATTGAAGCCACTAGCAAATGAACCAATTCCAATTTGTGACTTGCAGCAAACGTCTGGAAATAGGTACCAGGAAGCGCAACCATTATTACTATAACATATGGTATAATGGTTTGAATTAATATATGGCATTTTACACTATATATATATGTATATAGATATACACAGATAGATATTCACAGATGTGCTGATTCAACTGTATATATGTACATTTATGTATGTACGTATGGTTATATATGGTTATCTAGCTGCTTCAACCGTAGTTTGGTAGGCCCCATTCATTCAAACATCCAGGTGCGCTTGTTGCAAGCTCTACCCACCAAGCTACCACCGCAACATACCGCAACCACCACCTTTTTTTGGGAAATTTTCGGGGCGCGTTCGAGGTGCACTGACGACATTGAGGACAGCGAAACCCACAAAACATCCTCAGATTCACTGAAGTTTCTGCCAGCGGCTGGCTTAAAGCTGGCCCCAAAAATTACCAACGCTGGTGCCTGTACTTTTAAAATGCTCCCAGGTGAGTCGCAAGATTTTATCAAGAGTTACTTCCTTCTTCCCCCAACAGCGAACTCCAGATCTCAGTGGGCATTGCCGGAACCTAACCGCGAGCGCCAGATCTCAGTGGGACCTCAACCGCGAGCTCCAGATCTCAGTGGCCGCCCAGTGGCCACTGCAAGACCTCAACCGCGAGCTCCAGAGCTCAGTGGGAACTGCCAGACCTCAACTGCGAGCTCGCGAGCTGAGTGGGCGCTGCTGGACCTCAGCAAGACGCCAGAATGAATGTCAGACAAAGTGCCAGAAAGACTGTCAGAATAGATGCTACATAGAATGGCAAAAAGAATGTCAGAAATAATGTCAGAATAGATGCCAGAAAGAATGCCAGAATGAATGCCTGAAAAGAATAGATGCCGATAGAATGCCGGAAAGAGAGTCAAAATGAAAATATGTCAGAATATGTGCCAGAAAGAATGCCAGATAAAATGTCAAAGTATATGCCGGAAAGAATGTCAGATAGAACGCCAGAATAAATATGCAATATATACTCCAGATGGTATGCCAGAAACTATGTCAGAATCGTGTTTCAGGGTGGGGATCACTCAAAGAAAGTAATTTTCTTTCTACCCTCTGGTAATTTAAATTTAACATAACGATGGAAAATCACAATTTTTCACGGGAAAATCGACTATAAATGGCCATTTTCAATAGCTATGTTTGTTTACCAGAGGGTAACAGATGGCCAGGTACTCAGAACCGACATGGCAAAGAATTCAATGTCAGGAACAAGAAAAACACAATTTGCGGTGAAATTTCCGCACGGAAAGTATCAAGTACTTCTAGTGACAGGGCGTCCTTTCTTTTTAAACTTGTTTCCCCATCCATCCTGGCATGGTAAACCTTTTTTTGGTCCATAAAATGTTTAATTCCTGAAAATTCCTGAATCATAATCAGCAAAGATCAAGGATTTCTGGTTAAGGAAAAGGCCTGAAATTCACAGTCCATCATATTCCAACGTTCTCAGTGGCCTTTTTATTGCGACATCCTGGCGGTGGCGCCGAGTATCTGTAGACGATAAATCCCAGAGCCCACCACTCACTGACCTGGAAGATTCGCTTTGGGGAGGAGCATTTTCAGGAGCTATTTCTCAATCAATGTGTTGGACCATGAAATTGGAAGAATAACAGAGATGTAATGGATCTACCATGACATGTCTCTATCCAAATTGCCATGGTACTCGATGGTTTTAGCATTGGATGGCGGTTTGACACAGAAAGTGGGCAGTGATAGCGCACGAAAAGCGGGTGTACCAGCTAAAAATGGTGAAATGCAAAAACAACATCAAGGTATACATGTCCGGAATGATTCGGAGCCGGTCATTGATGATTAACATAAACTTGAGATTGGCAGGAAACCTATCCGTGATATCACCTTGACCATTCAAATTGTACAGTAGAGGTTGGTTAGTTGGTGGGCCAGTGACTTCGCTGTACCAATGGCAAAGACCAAGGCACATTGTCGATCAGCACTCGGCAAGCAGGAGCCCAATTCGCGAAGAGCACTTCACACATTGTCAGGAGCGTCCTGAACTGCATGGTTACATGATTTTTTTTAAACCTTCAGCCAGACACATGATCCAACAAATATGGTTATTTTGGGTCCCCCCAAAAGATAGATCAAGTGCCCCCAGGATGTTAGTTCGATGATGTTTTCCTATGTTGGGGGTTGCTATGAAGTATGGGCAAAGTGGTGATGTAACCAGGACGACATCAAACTCATGAAGGACGTGACACATAATTATCGTAAATCATGATAAATCATGATCTATATGTTATTAGGGTTTATCATGATGTATCACCTTATATAGTCATGATATATCAAAAATCATTTTAAGATAATCATGACTAATTAAATATGATAAACGATTGCGATTGATGACTCAATCACACCCATGAGTCCAAATCTCAGCGACATAAACATCTAATCCTTAGATGGGGGACGAGACTCCATTGTAGAGCCGTTTTTCCTCGACCCCAGGATGGAAAATCGGCTTCCCTGTGTTCTGGAAAATCGTGATTGGAACAAGGGGCATTATGATCTCACACGCAAACCTGTGGTATAAGACTAACAAGGGCCTGCGATGACAACATGTGAAAGCAAGGCAGCCATATACCCATGGGTGTGGCTGAAAAGGGGATATACCCTCCGAATGCATTTTTGTTTATAGGAAACATGACGATGAACCATCAAACTACATCAAACTGAGGTGGGTTTTCCCGGCATTTTCAGGTACCAAACCCATAGTTTCAGACAGCACGATGCAATTGTCGACACTCTCTGCCAAGCATCTTGCTAAAGGTCCCGTAATACCCTCAGTGGGTGATTTGATTTGTAGGGATTCGGTGGTTTCCTGGTTTCTTCTCATAGGAATCTATATTCCACCACTAATGATAGGGATTTTTTAGCCATGGTCTATGAACATTCAAGTGACTTTGCGCAATGGGGTGCGCCCACCACATACTTCAAATATTGTTTTTGTTGTGTTTCTTTCAGGATGGAAAACAAGTACAGTAGCTTTTGGATGTTTTGGCATTTAGTTTTGGACATGCCTCTGTGGGCCCTTCCCGTGGGTCTCCGAAGGCGATCTACTGAGACGATTTTTTCGACACAACAGATGGTATTAAATGAGGCATGGCTTATCATGAGATTGTAAAACTGAACCAACCATAAACATATAGATAAATGAACATACTGGAATAAATTGAAGACTGACCACATATGTGAGATCATTGTTTAACGATTTTTGGTAAGTTCCCAGTGTTTTCTGCGGTTGCTTTGTGTAACGCGCGGATACCTGCGGTGGACCTCAACAGCCGAGCAACTAAAGACCTGAAAGCGCGCCTCGGCGTTTCCTGAATCGACAGAGCTTAAGTGTCACAGTGAAATCACAAACAACTATATAAGATATACTTTCTTCCAAGATATTCATATCTTGTGCAAAAATCCAAAGAGGTTACTAAAATTAGGACCCATGCAATTTGCATATTTATTTCGCCTCGGTGAGATTACCATTCTGCAGGCGAACCGTATATTCTTTTTCAGCTGTGACTCTAAAGCATTCCAGAAGAAAACCAAAGCTTTTGTCAATGACCCCAAAAAGATAGAATAGGTTCATTCCTCCCAATTTTAGTGGGAGTTTGATTCTACCAGCTTCTGTATATCTTTTTGTGGATTGCAATAATTTATCCAGTAAACAAACTAATCATATTATTGACCGGTTTTAGGTAAAGCATCATGAAGCTCCTCCCCAGTAAACCAATCCTTGTCCTGTTTTACTCTTCATCGCAGGCAGCGCCCATGTTCGCCAATTTAACAGATCAAAAACATCTCCGAATACTCTACCAGTGTTTTTTTTAACTACTTCTCTGCCCGTTTTTTCAAAACCAACATGTTCTGCAAATCCTAAACTGGCTACTGGCTACGGATCAAAAGACAGGCAAACATTCTTGATTAGCATCTGCGGCCACATTTTTCCGCAAAAAACACATCTTCAGTTCCAAGAATTGCCCGCCCCAAAGTTTCCAACATGCAAAATACTTCATCCTCGAATAAAAAAAACGTGGTAGACCATCTCCGGCCTGATCCCAACAGGGATATGCCTTGACTTAAAATGGACTTAGGGGCTTTTTAAAAGGACTTAGGGAAGTTAACTTGAAGTTATAATAAGTTGATAGGTTTTGTAAATTAAGTTATGTCTTTTGTATCTTTTTTGGGCGTTAAATGGCGTTCAATTTTGCATTTTTTGCAATTGTCATGTGAGTTTGGGAAGTTCCTTTTTTCCCGCTGCATGTCGTTTCCTTAGCTTTTGATCTCGAAATGTGAAGAGTTTCTGGCAAAAACAACGGTTCGGGTGAGCTTGAGCGAGAAAAACAGCTACGGATTTCAGTTTTAGAGGAAACACAAGAAACACGTTTTTAACACATACACGTTTCCAAGCACGATGGTGATGGGAGCTGGAAACGCAAACGAGTTCCCTTGCCATGTTGGTATTTTCATGAGGTAATACACATGATGCGTGTTCCCATGTTTTTCTGGAAACACATCCCGGATGTCGAGATTTTTGGGCACCATGTGTATCAATGTGGAATCACATCTTTAACACATATGCGTTTACAATCATTTTTATGTATCTGTGTGAAAACACAAACTCATTTACTTGTTCTGGAAGTGTAAAATCCAGAAACGCATGCGCCTTTCCTTGCTTTCCTCTAAACAACAGGAAACACATGCGCGTTCCACGCAAGCCTTCTCTCATCTTCTCTTTAAACAACAGGAAACGCCAGGATTTGAAGTCCTGCAGCGTCGCTCTCTGTGCTATCACATTTCAGCTGCAGCCATGCTTCCCGTGAAATTGTGCTCCACTTGAGCAGAAAAATGGTCCTGCCATACAAAACATCCGTTTCCAGGCCCAAAAAACAGCTATCTTTGCAAACTTTTTGGCGTTTTTTTTTGACGTATGTGCTATCTCATATTATATTTCCCTATCCGTTGATAAAAATTCAACATGAATTATACAATTTACCACCATTTATAACTATACTTGAACCATGTTATAAAATTAAATATACAACATATAAAATGATTTGGATGTCAAGGCATATCCCAAGGTATTCCACGGCCAGGGTGCCATCATCGGTCACCATGAAGTCACTGAGCATGTAGGAGATGGTCATCCCCGCGCTGCATTGGATGATCATCAGCAGCACCAAGGACCAGAAGAGGATGCGCAAGGAGGCGTGAATGCATTTCCTGAGATCTATTGGAATCAACCAACATATACTGGTTGGTTTCAACTTGAATACTGGTTGGTGGTTTCAACTATATTGGAATCAATCAACATTAAATTCCCAAAACCAACATATACTGGTTGGTGGTTGGTATACCTACCCCTCTGAAAAATATGAAAGTCAGTCGGGACTATTATTCCCAACATCAACCAGGATATGGCTGAGCCAATTCACCCTGAAAATGGCTGAAGATTGTTGGCTCATTTCGGGATGATTCCCTGCAATCTACGAATCATTCCAGTTACATCACGACGTGAGGTCATGATCAAATTCATCCCAAACGAAATGCCATTCACATCACCAACAACCATATGAGGAATGCACATAAATACATGGAATAAGTGCTTAATCGTTCTGCTGTCATAACTATCCGAAATTCAGGATGATATGGGTGTAAGATCTTCTTCAATGGGTTGGTTTGTTGAGACACATCTTAAGCGGGAAGCAGTTGTTTTTCCCATCATGGAGGTTTCAATTTCATCAAATTGCCCCTCGTTCACCAATCCAATGACTAGGTCCGTGGTTAGACCAAAGGGCCATTGAAATCCCCACGAAACCCATGGGGAAAACCATGAAGAGATTTAGAGAATTGCTACTGGGTCTTACAGCAGATAACAGTTGGAACACAGAGACAAATTATGAAGGAACAGACAGACCAAGGTATTTACATATTATATCTATATATATATATATAAATATATATGTATATATCATTATATGCAAATATATGATATGATGTATTATATGTATTTATTGATATATATATATATATATATCTCTCTCTCTCTCTCAAACAATCTGAAGCATCTGTATTTTCGGATGACATTGAGGAAATTCTCGTCTCCCTACCGATCCGAGAGTCAGTAAGAGCTGGAGGGATTCCTCAGAATGCGAGAAGCCAAGGCCAAGGACCAAGATTACGGTGATAGTGTATATATTAGGTCAATATTATAGGTACTATATATGGGATATATGAAATATTTAGCTAACATGTATATATATATACATAACATCTATATTGACCTAATATGATACTATATTAATTAGGTATATAAATATAGAAGCTACCATTATCATAAGATAAAAATTAAATGAGATATTAAAAAAATGCTGTTTTGAGTCTTATGAAAGTATGATAATTACAGTGCTGCTAATTACTGTTATTATTGGTAGTGTTATTCTGGTTACATGTCATGTGGGCAGCATCATGGCCGAACCAGACTGAAGGACAAAATACATAGGAAAATGTGACTTTTTTGGGAGGCCACACCACCCCTAGGATTGAACAAATGACATGTTTTTCGGTCTGTAGGGGTTGGGTAGGTTCTCTCACTCCACATGTCATCAGCCCCTAGTATATATATATGTCTATCTATCTAACTATGTATCTATGTATCTATGTGTGTATCTATGTATCTATGTATGTATCTATGTATCTATGTATCTATGTATCTATGTTTCTATGTATCTACGTATCTACGTATGTATGTATGTATGTATGTAACTATGTATGTATGTATGTTTGTATGTATGTATGTATGCATGTATGTATGTATGTATCTATGTATGTATGTATGTATGTATGTATGTAGGTAGGTAGGTAGGTAGTTTGTATGTTGTGTCTATGTTGTGTCTATGTTGTTTTTGTTTGACTGTTCTCTTACACATGCACTGACAGTTTCTGCTTGGCACATCTGCAGTGGCTATGTCACTACTCCTGCAGTCATTGACAATTTCTGCTTGGCATCTCTGCTTAAAAAAGCTGCCTCAAACATTCACGGAGTCAGTTTCCGAATAATTTAAAAAGTTAAACTACCATCTGGTTATTTAACGTAGCCATGGGAAATCACCATGTTTAATAGGTAAATCATCAATCATCTATAAATGGGCCACTAAATCGATGCCAAGTTATTGAGTTTCTTAGATTCAGAGACCCAGGGAACTGCCAGCAGTTTCTAATGATGGATGGACCCCAACCGCAATCGGGATGATTTTATTTTGGAATGTCAACATCACTTACCAGGAAAAAACACAATGTTTATGGCATTTGATTCTTTAAGAATAATCTTACCAGTTTGCTATCTAAAAATTCAATGAACATCACCATGTTTCATGAATTTTTATCATGTTTTTTAATGGTAACTCGCCCTGAAAATCGCCATGTTGCCATTGTCCAAGGCTCTAAGACCTGCGACATCCGCACCACGCGCAGGGCGCGCAGCAGCTTCCCCAAACGCAGCAAGCGTAGAAAGGTGGGCGAAATGGGAAGCGCTTGGGCGAAGAGTTCCAACCAACTGCTGCAAACCACCAGGAAATCCACCCTCAAAAAACGGTGCTTGGACTGGAGGGTCGGGATTGTTTCCTGTAAATGGAGGGTATAATACATACATAATATAAATTAATATAATGGTAAATTTGTGACATTGAGAGATTGAAGATGTGTTTTTGGAAAATCTATTTGTTTTCGTCCAACAAGCAAAACAAAGTGTGCAGACATGAGGATCAGCAAACTCAAAGATTGAAACAGCAAATCCACACGAAAAGGGATGGTTTTTGGGTTGGAACTGCACTAAACTGACTTGATGAACAAATGGGGATGGAACTGGAAAAGAATGGACAAGACATCATGGAGCGGCAGAAATCTCGCAAATTACGGGCTTCAATCCAACAAACTCAAGAACATGAAGCAAGCAACCCGGCGTGCACTGAGTCAGTCCTCCAGAACAACCCATTACATATATTGCATTAGCGATCTTAGATCCCCTTCAAGCAATGTCGCTAACTATGTGCATATGCAAATGTAAATATACATAATTATTTATAATATATATATATATATACATATATAATATAAAAAATATAATATATAATATAATAGAAATATATATACATATCATATCATATGATAATTACTATTTTTGGTAGATTCAAGCATTCATTTACCATCATTTACAGGCCACGCAGGCCACGCTTGGACATTGGACCGAGGGGCCAGTTGAGGCAATGCTTGAAGAAGGCAGCGCGGATCTTCAGCAAGCGCCAAAACATCCTTAGCTCAGATAGCCAGGTCCCTATTGTCCTGGAGCCTGAAGTTGACGGAGGACAAGATGATGCTCTCTGAACACATAGATAGGTGATAGATGAATATTCTAAATACATAAGTGAAGCAAACAAAAGTGAATACATCAGCTATAATGAACGGATAGACACATAAAATACACAGAAAAGGAAATCACGTGAATCAATGAATAACAAACAACACGAACCCAGCCCTATTCATTCTGAATCGCTAATTAGTTACCTTGGATCCCTGTGGCAAGCAATCTCTCGGACATAAGTGTTCTGTGTGGTTTCATGCTGCGCACGTGATTGAAATCAAATTAGATCTACACTCGTTGTGCATATGTCAACACATACGTATTTACACATTCGTGAACTTATTATATGATCTATGTCTAGATATTATACCCTCTGGCTATTTAACATAGCCATGGAAAATCACCATTATTTTTAATAGGTAAACATTAAACCATCTATAAATGGGCCATCTATTCCATGGCGAACTGTTAAATAAGCAGAGGCTATATGTTCTTTTTGATTCTGATGGCGATCACATTCGACTGCAATGAATCTCGCCTGTCATGTGCCACAGATGACACGCCACCCTCGACCAGGACTGGACCAGGAGTTTTTTTTTTCCGAGCAGCTCCACGGTGAAAAGAAAAGCGAACAAAACATCTGCCCCGAAGAAAATGTCAGCAGCATATGGCCATGCCGTCTGGACAAAAGATCACGACGGGACAGTCACAGTTGTTGAAGTTCAGCTCCGGTTTACTCAATCAAAAAAACAACCGGTTTTCACTTAAAAATCAAGATGGAAACCTAGCAGAGCTTTGGGAGGTGGTTTTGACATTGCTGGACAAAGTTAGGATCTTCTGGGTTCCAGCTCTTCATTTTTTTCATGCATCAAAAACACACCAAAAAAAGGGAAAATCTGGTTTCCAGCCGCCAAACAGCACGGCCTTGGTGTGCCGTCACCGAGCCTCGCGCCTCGGGGTTCGTAGCATAGCGAGGGTAGCCAATGGCATGGCCATTGACGAAGCCGTGGTACTGCAACTGGGCCGCCATCAGCAAGAGGTTCACCTCGGGCGAGGCCAAGTCTCATGGGGATCATCCACTTCGAAAGAGCTTTGATATAAGAATGGTTGCCACTTAATTAAGTTATTTATACAAGTTGTATATACCTACGAAATCCTCAGGCCATAATAATGGTCCGAATGCATTCAGGCTGAATCTTTAGCCTGAACCATTTTTTTAGCCCGAGCTAAAACAATAGCCCGAGGCACTTTGCGCAAAAAATGCTGGCTCAATGGTATTGAAATATTTCACATATTCAATGGCATGGATAAGGCGGTGCATAATTGAGAAATCCCAGAAGAAACTGTACCATAATATCATGCAACCTTCCTACGAATCAGCAATGTCAGAAGCACAAAGCAGCAGCCCGGTTAGCTCATAACTGACTAAATCTGACTGGTTTCCATCCAAACTGTAACTTCGTATTCAAATTCATTCTGTGACATGGTGATAGGCATATAATATGTATATAGTATAATTCAAGCATGGTTCGAATTTCCAAAAAAAAACATGAACACCAGGATTTGAACTGCAAAAAAACATTAAAAATCTGAAAAACATGAGTTGCGGCATTTTTTCCCCGATTTGTGCGATTGTTTGCCCGATTAGTGCGATTTTTTGCCCGAGTTTTTCATGAAAATGTTTGGTCGTTGACCAAATTCAGCCCGATTTTTCATAAATTCAGGTTTGCAATTCCAAATCAAGCTTAAAATCGCAGGGTCCCAAAACCAATAATTATAGTGGAAACAAGATGCGTCATGAACCTGTGCAAAGCTTGCAAAATGTCTTTTACATTCTTTTACCACCAATACACGTCAAGCGTGCCACAGTCTGGTATTTTTTTTTGGCCGAGGCTTCTCAGAGGGTAACTTTTTGGATTCTTAATTGTTGAGCTTATTGTTTGATCTAATTCTACAGGACGAGAACGGGATACGGTAAGCATGTGGATGACCAAGTAGTTCTTGAATTCTTCCCTGGTCTGAGCCTGATTTCTTACAAAATTCAGTTTGAGATTCAAACAAATCAGCTTGAAACTCAGAAAATAGCCTGAGATCACCCTCAGACCGAAGTTTCAGTCTGAGACCCCAAAAGTGTGTTTTTCCTCTTCAGGCTGAAATTATGTCCTTTTGGAGTTCCTTGCAAGTTGTGGTTGATCCTATTTTTTCAATTGAACTGGTGGATTGGTTCAGAATCCCCATGGCAACCCTTGGTGGCAACCAGTGGGTTCCACGATCCATTTTCTGCCAGGTGCGATCAGCAGCATGGCGATCACAAACTCGAAGTTGGTGCTCAGGAAAATGGATTTCATACCTCAGGAAAATTGTGATTTATGGATATTTATGGTGATTTAACCAAACAAAATGGTGGAATTTATGGTGATGTAACCAAACAAAATGGTGAAATTTATGGTGATTTAACCAAGAAACAATGTGATTTTTGGTGATTTAACCAAACAAAATGGTGGAATTTATGGTGATGTAACCAAACAAAATGGTGAAATTTATGGCGATTTAACCAAAAAACAATGTGATTTATTGTGATTTAACCAAAAAAAAATGTGATTTATGGTGATTTAAGCACAAAAAAAATGCGATTTATTGTGATTTTACCCCAACAAAAATGTGATGTATGGTGATTTACCGAAAAAAAAATGTGATTTATGGTGATTTAACCCCAAAATGGTGACTTCATGGGATACATAGCCCATTTATGATAGCTGCGGGCCGAAGTTGGCGCACAGTTCACTTGGCGAACCTTTGGGTTGAGGGGATACAGCTCTGGTTCATGGGGGGCCTCACCTCATAGGCCCCCGAGGCGAAGTCTCACCAGGTGCTGCCAGTGATGTTGGTTTATCAAGCACATCTCACCAGAGTTCCAACAGCATATCCTAGTTGTGTTTGTATAAGCCAATATGACTAGCGCCTTGGGGGCTCGGGGGCATTACCTCACAAGAAGGCAAAATCCACACTTTGGGATTTTTTTTAGTGTTAACTATTTTAGCTGATTAGGATTTATGCTTGATATATCTGTAGCAAGATGGTGGTTCTACACCGACTGGTAACTGCGTGGGGCCATTCTCGCTGTTCAATATGTTCTTAATGATTCGGGTGATGATCATCAGCATTACATGCGTTTCTCCGCTTGTTTGTTTCTAAATCATGTGAGGAGAAAAAAACGCATGCTGCCCTCATGATCGCGGTTGGAAGTTGAGCCATGGCAGGCCCAACTACAAAAAAACATCCCAGGAAAACAAGGAGAACATCGGTATGTAGCTATCACCCCATTCACCCAATTGTAGGAACCCTCCGACTAACATGGGCCCTGCCACAAGTTGGGGATTGGAAAAATAATTGCTTCATATTACTTCCCTTTATGAGATTATGGGATGGACTCAGAAGTTCACGTTACTTGGGTGGGTGATGACTCACATCAACATCTCTTCTAGTAGCTGATGACGCGTCTGCAGTTGGTGCCATCCAAATCTGCTACAAGCTGCAGATGCTGCATTTCAAGACCCATCAGTGCGGCCCACAGATTGGTAAAAATTCTTAGGCTGAACAAAACTGGCTGGTGGTATACCTACCCCTCTGAAAAATATTAGATGTTCCAAACCACCAACCAGAAAAATGATGAAGACCATCCATGTTGATCCATGTTGATCCATTTTTCAGCAACGAGCTGAAACACAACATTGAATCAAGGCATCGAGGCAATGGCAGCCCACAACGTTTCTGACGGACGACTGCCTGAAAAAATCAACGCAATCAAAGGTCTGGGCCAAAACAAAACCCACTTACCATTGATTTGTAAGTTCAGAGATTCTCTCAACATATCTCAGCTAGACCAACAACCATCTACTGTAATTTTGATTACCGCAACTCAAACACCAAAGTATCAGATGTCCACACCTATAGGTTACATTTTACAAAATCAGCCCCAAGAAACACCAACATTGCATCACGTTTCCTAGTTGTGCTCTTTTGTTTTATAAAACTAACTATAGTACCCATAGTTACCCAACATCACATCAAATACATCAGCAAAGTTCCGTCCCAACTTGGCGTCCAAGGAGCGCTCCCTCAGGTGGCTCTCTTGGTGCCCTAACTCTTCGCTCAACTCCTCTTCAATCGTGGGAACGAAGGACACGGACGAGCTGTTAGAGCCCTTCCTGCGTGGAAACCGGATCTTCCGCGGAAGGTTGTTCAGGTTCCGGAATCACTATGGTTAATCCATTGTGGTGATTTATGGTTAATCCATGGTGATTCATTATGGTTAATCCATGGTGAATCATTATTGTTTACTGAACCATGGCAATTATCCAACAAAACATGGTGAGAATCAGACGCATGGCTGGAAATAGAGATCAACTTAAAGGCTGCCACGGGTCCCATGGCCCCACTAAATTGTGGTCAAGCTCCCTGATCCCGTTACCTGCTACACGCTGAACGATGTGATCGGACAGATTGCCCAGCTGACCGGAACAAGTTCCCTTTGAACAACCCCTTGATGTCAGAGCTGGTAAGCATCTTATAGGATATATGACATATTATATATATATTATATTAGGTTGGTTGGCTTGTTCGAAGTCCAATTTGTCAAAATTGGTGGGCTCCAACAGGCAACAACATCCAATCATGGAACAGCAGGTACCCCAACACGGAGTCTGCAGGACCCTTACCTCAGTGACCCAAACAGCTGCCACCTGCAGCTGTCCTATTAGGAACCGGAACCAAATTGGTGGCTATTGTCACTTTCACCACTTCTGATTTCAAGTTCTATGCCAGCTATCTTTTTCGATTTCAATTTCATTGGATTGATTTTAGGGAACATCTTAACCGGAAACCATGGTTTTTACCATTAAATATGGGGGTTTCCGGTTAAAATTGTCTAACCGATCCAATGACAATTTGGAAAGTAAAACAGACAGGGCCCAGTCGCTAGGATGACCCCTACTGATGGTATCTCGCAATGAGAGTAGCGATATCTGGCCATCAAGAGAAAGGTTACCAATGGCTCAACACGGTGCACGAAGGTTTATCAAATTAGTGCGGGTGATCATGTACTTGATTGATCTTGATTGCACGGAGGGTAAAATACGAATATGTTAATATGTCCACTTGCAACTGGGCTTTCATATCTGTCATTCACGTCCCCACCCAAAGAGTCTTCGTTGATTCAACCATAATATGAAATCCAACATGTTTCTATATGTTTGAAACCTCAAAATTCAACTCTTCAGGTTTCATCACCTGGCACTCATCCACACTAAACCCCATCAATACCCCGTGCGCGCTCGTCGCCGATCCAACCCGTCCTGTTGAGCTTTGCGCCCGTTGGTATCTTCAGCGTGTCCGTCTTGGGTTTTCTGACATCGTCTTGAGAACGGCCTTAGGAGTCATGCCGAGTCCAAATAAGTATAACCAAATACATAAACACTCAAATAAAAAAATAATATACATAAGAAGAAACATGAAGCAACCAGAGTCAGTTCCTGAGCCAACATCCTGATTTGAGTTGGTAAGGGCCTTCCACGGAACCACTAAGTATCTGTGTGATCTGACCTGCAAAAATGGTGAGTCAGCCAGCAGTAGATTCTCACAAGGCACGTGCGCACAAAACCTTGGTGTCAGTGAAAATTCACCCATAAAATTCTAGGTGTGTCTCAAAAAAATATCAACATTGTTTAAATATGACAGTTCGCAATTTTCATGATAAAACCATGATCAAAATCATCAAAATCATAGGATTTCGGCGTTCCATTTTTTCCAAATTTCTGGATTCCCACATGTTTTCCCACGCCCAACCTTCATCCGGTGACAGCCCTGAAGGAGCCGGCGACACATTGGAGACCTGGGGAGCAGGTCTCGGAGAACATCATTTTCCCTATTGAAAGGGCCACTTGGGAATATCCAATGTTGACAAAGAACCATTTCTATCTACATTCTTTCTGAATTCTGAATCTACCCGTTTTAGGGGAAACTTGCAAGTTCCGTTGCATTCGAATGGGAAAATTCCGAAACAGTGGTTAGCAGGAAGTTGTTTGTTGAATCGAAATGGTCGACACTTACATTCATGCCAAAACAATACTAGTACGATCAAATACCTCACAAATGCGTTCATTTTCAGTTGGATATGAAGCATTCCTGCGTGACAAGGGTTAATGATTCAGGAACAAACCAACCAGCCACAACTCAGTTTTCCATATGGTCTATTCAACCCACAATGAACTGATGAACTGGTGATTTGTGGTAGTTTCGATGCCCGCGTTCTGAAATGGCCAATCTTGCGAATCTTTAGGTACCTCCAATGAAAGTTGCAAAATCTTGGTTGGAATTTAATATAAACTGTTTTTGATGATTTTGATGTCTATTTCTATTGCTGCTCCCCTCTACAGGTCAAAAACTGATGGCTTACCTGTGACCACGACGAGGTGCCAGCTTCGTGACCGAGAACTGCCGCATCTCCTGTGAATCCTGGACGCCCCAAGTCGGTGACACAAAAAATATCAAGCCTTATTTGTGTTGGCACAATTTTGTTTTTTGGATGTTTTTGACCAGGTTGGGGTGAATAATTTGATAACCATGATCTAACTATCTATCTATCTATCTATCTGTCTATCTATCTATCTATCTCTCGATCTCAATTTGTAGACTCATAATTTTCTGATGGTAATCTTCTATGTCACACTATCCGGTGAACATTAGAAGTGCTACATTTTAAATTTGAAAGCGATGCAAAAGGTGGTATGCAGAATGACGAGTACCCACCAAAAAATATCTATGAATATCCATGATGCCTATTTGGGGGGAACCCGCCAAATAAACAATCAGGGTGGATCAATTACAGCTTGAGTATTATATAAGAATGCGCTGTATAAGAGTTTGAGGGGCTCGGATCCAATGCGGGCTACATATATTCAGCTATACCAAGCACATAGAACCTTAAGAATTTGAGGGACCCTGGGATAGGATTGCCAACTTCTTAAGTTGCTGTTGATACGTGAGGTTTTGTGGGTTTTGTGGGATGGGAACTGGCCTTTGCGGTACCTTTTTTGTGGAATGGCCCGTTATGGCCTTATTGCATGAAATCGGGCTTTGCAACAACAACAATTTTTCAGAACCTGATTTTTTTTTTTCCGCGCATGCTTGGACTGCTTCCAGTCCCCTCAAAATCAACATGCGGATAGAGTTGGGAGCCTGAAACATTGTTTCGCCCCGCCCAACTTACTCCTCCGAGCTTCGAGCTCGCGACCTTCAAGCCCGAAAACCAACGCTCTAACCATTGTGCTCCAGGACCCTTGCCTCTGGAGAATTTCGCCTTCTTACTCTCTCTCTCTCTCTCTCTCTCTCTCTGACTCTCTCTCTCTGAGCTGGCTGGGCTGCAAGGGACTGGGGGGTTTGGCTTGGGTTGCGGTTGCGGAAAAGCAACGCGACCTGAAAAAATGTTTTTTCGGCACAGCTTTGGTGAACCTCACAAGCAACTTTTCAGGCTCTGAAACATTGTTTTTTCACATTCCCCCTGAAAGATGAAATGGAATGAACCCTTCTCGCAGGGATTTAAAAATCAGAATTTAAGGAACCCTGGGCCTCAAGCTTTCGGATTCTTATTCAACTCTCGGGCGGTATTCCAGCGTTGACATTGGAAAACCTCCCCAGAGAAATCTTAACATTGTCATTGTCATTGACCGCCCTTCAAATACACTTGGCCCAGCTTAGAACCTACATGAATCTATTATATGGTCAACAAACCTATGGGACATGGACATGCCGGAAAATGCCTAAATGCCTCGGGCCGGGTCAAATTTGTTCACTGACCAAGTTGCAAAGCACTCGGCTTCAAAAACAACATCAAACCGTGGTTATAGTAACCCCAAAAAGGCAGAATGGTGACTTATCACTCTGTTAATGGAGTTCGTTTTTTCTCTGATTTTGGTGGTTACCATACCCCCATTGAATAGAACTGAGAACAGAACATTCAGGGAATGCCTGTTGATTTCATTGCTGAGAATTAAGCCATTCAACTGCCCTTTACCAGTTGGGGTATCCCTGTGTCTTAATTAAGGTTAATTCACAGCCTTTGATTCCAAAATAATGTGTTTGATAGCTCAACCTCCATGTTGGTTGTTTCAGAATGGTTAATTCCAACGTGTTATCAAGTGTTCACCGTTTTTGTTGATTGCAACCAAGCACTTGTGCGGCACAACCTGAAACGATGCTACAAGATGCTACATAACCAGCTACATCTAGAGTTGTTCACCATATTTGTTGGCTAAATCATGTTACCCTCTGGTAATTTAATATAGCTATTGAAAATGGCCATTTATAGTTGATTTACCCAATAAAAATGGTGATTTTCAACAGCTATGTTAGTTTACCAGAGGGTAAATTCCATTCTTCCACAATTTTCCCAACCCTCCATGCATTGCAATGACCCTCTCCTCCATTTCCCATGCCGCCGGGGGTGCCGCTGGCGGCGACATCCGTGGCCCTTTCAGCTGTTCGCGGAGGTCTGCCACCTCTGCGCCTAAAGGTCCAAAGGTCACTGGCATGGCACCTGGCATGGCCTCAACCAATATTCAGTAAACGTTTACCATCAAATTACCATCAGAAACTTCCATACAAAAAAGCATCAACGCCCGGGAACCCACATTGAACATCAAAAGAACAAGAAGAGGGAAACAACGAATTTCACATATACAGTACTCCGCAGAACCACCCTTCTTACCATGTTATTTGAGGTGCCTGAGCTGTGAAAACTCTGACTTACTGAAAATGGTGAATTTGTGTGGGCTTTAACTGCACATCGGTTGGTTTTCTCACACAATTTGCGACTTCACAAGACAAATATGGTTTGGCCAAAAAGGATGCATCTCCGCCATACAAACAAAATGTGCAATTTGCTGTTTATGGTGAGAAGTGGACGCCCATCCACCATTTTAAGACGAACCCACATGAATTATTCATTTTGAGTAGGGTAGCTCCGCATTTTTGCTCATTGAATTTGCGTCACATCCACCCTTGTGCTATTAAATCCCATTTTTTTGGTTGGACACAACAAAGAAAACCGTCGGTAAATTTCCGCCCAGCAACTTAACTTCGATACCTCTGTGACATGCAACTCTTGAAGTTCCTTGTGGCACTGTATGGAGCGGCATAGAAATGCATGGTGATGGGAAGGTGTGGCAGAAAATATACGGCAAAAAACGTGATTTCTTCTCAAGGAAGACATTATATGGGAAACTACAGGTCGGGCCGTGCTGTCGAATAGAAATGGTTTCTGGTTTAAATTTTGAATATTCTTTTGAACCAGTTCCGGGAGCTTCGAATCCCATGTAGGAAGAATGCGGACACATTCTTGGAATCTGATGAGAATATTTGGAACACATGTTTGCTCTGGGGCAATGGATGAAACACAGGTTTTTTTCAGTGCCCGGAGTGGTATCATCTACCTCTACATTTCTGAGCGCTTCCGGCGCGGTGTTTGTTAAGCAGAGGGCCGTAAGGAGATTTGCCAACATACAACTCTGGTTGGTGGTTTCAACCCCTCTGAATAATATCAGTCAATGGGAAGGACTATCCCATATACCAGTAGTACCGCACAAGGCGGTGGCGGAAGTTTCAAAAATAGGAAACCTATAGGAGAGCTTGGCTATTGTGAATCAGGGATGGCAGAGCGAATCCACTGATGGACCGAAAGGTGCTTGAGGTCTCCTCTCTGTCTCTCTCTTTCTCTGACTATCTACCTACCTATCTAT
>Ga0126342_10007172_pt1 | contig 19866 bp, 17 predicted proteins | sample Cyp1metagenome_FD_92528 | JGI IMG/M metagenome (GOLD analysis project Ga0126342, IMG submission 92528) | Coral microbial communities from Lord Howe Island, Old Settlement Bay, Australia - Cyphastrea 1 metagenome | ecosystem: Host-associated > Invertebrates > Cnidaria > Coral ... | reverse complement strand
TGTGCAGTGTGAGGTGTGGAGTGTCGAGGGAAGGACACGGTCGGGACAGGTTGTCTTTGAACTATAGGTCATTTATGTTTGGGAAACTTCCGCCGCCGGCTTGCCCGGGTCTATGTTATATGTTCACTGAATATCTTCAACCTGTGGTTGACAAACACCTGCAGATATGGTGCAGCCGATCACGTCCGGTTTCCCAGTGCAATACCCTCTGGTAAACTGTCACATAACTATGGAAAGATCCACAATTGTTCATGGGTAAATCCACTATTTCTATGGCCATTTTCAATAGCGAACTGTTAGTCATTACCAGAGGGTAATCAAGGTGATAAATCTTATTCCAGCGTGAGCGACATTTCTTGTGCCTTGCTGGGTTTGTTCCGTCGGAAATCTCTGAGGAATCTGATCGCAGCTTGTTCCCGTGACTCCAGCGCTTGTTTGTTTAAGCGGGGAAACTCTTCATTTCCGAAGCTCCGCAGGTCTTTGCAGATCTCTTATGCAAAGTGTGTCCAGACTGACCTTTTTTAACCAGCGAATCAACATCTGCAGCCTGACTCTGATGGTTCAGAGCCACTCCCATGAGAAATGATGGATAGCAGACATAGCAGTGTGTCGGGATGGCAATGATGTCCACAATGCCAGGCTACTGCAATCCTACCATCAGTTGCTCTGGCTTCGGTACTTGCGATCCTATCAGCGCCTCGAAAGCCTTTCACGCCTTGGATGTATGATGATGTAGAAAAGTGTCCTATATCATAGAATCATATCTTCAATTGGCAATAACTCAAAAGCTGCCACTCCTGTCTTCATGGAGGATGCTGGAAAAAGCTACTGAATCAGTGGCACAGTGGCATCGTAAGAGAGCATTGAGGTGCTGCGTGCATTTGCGACAATGATCACTTCAGCTCTGACTGCAGTGGTGTTTGTGCGGCTCCAAGTCTTCAGTGTTCAGTGGCAAGTTTTGAAAGCGGAACAGCTGCATAGTGAATAGATGTGATTTTTGTGATTTGAAATCCGAAACAAGATCTGACTGGTGCAAATATCCCATCTGGATAAGTTTTCTCTGCAATTTGTCAGTCTCTGGTGCAAATATCCAGGCTCAGACCATTGTTACGCTGAAGGACAGCGATGAACAGACTGGATGTAGCTCCTCCAAGTTGGCAGTTTGGAAAAAGATCTGGGTCGCAAAATTGGAAATGCTTGCCATTTTGTGGCAATTCAAGGGGAAAATATGGGAAAATGATGATATAGAATTTGAGACGACCTCACGTACAGATCCACTTCCACCGTGCCAATTTGGTTTGGCTACCCTTGACTCCCTTGAAGGAACAGAATTCTGTTCGCTAGCAACGGGCGCTTCAACGCCAACCTGCACTTGCAAGCACGGTTTCTCAGTTTGGCACTATCAATGGCGATTTGGATTTGCCAAAACGACATTTTGGCACAATTAATTCATATTATGGGATAAGATATGGCATCCGAATGAGTACCCTTCCCTTTTATATATTTTATATGACATCCGAATGAGATTTATATTTTATATGCCATATTTTACGTTGTTCGAGTCAGTGGTACAAGGTTTGATGTGTTTCTTTGAGTGGATGTCTCTTGCATAAGCTTCGGGATTGTGCATAAGCGGTGGTGCAAGTGCTGTATGATTCTCATGACTTCGGAGGTCTTTGCTGCAAGAATCTGGAGTTTCGAGTTCCGTTCCTTTCGGAATCAATTTCCACATTTCCAGCGGAAGTAAGCTGGAAGTGACCTGGAAGTGACCTGGAAGTAAGGGATGATTTGCACAGAAAGATGACTGCGGCACTGCGGCTGTCCGGCTAAGGCCCAGCTATTGGGACACAGACTGCCGGAAGATCCCAGCGCAATCCCGAAACCAGACATAGCAATGCGGATCTGGGATTGGCCCTGGCTAGGTGGGGTGAAACACCCTTTTGGATAAGCACGTTATGTGACATTGGCACGGCAGATTTCAGGAACGATTTCTAGCAATCACAACGTGAATCACAATCTTAACATTATAAACAATTATGCATCCATGACCAAGATCAATCATGGATCGAGATCTTAAGATTCTTAACATGATCCATACAATCATCATGATGATTCTATGGTTTGTCCATCATTTTTCCATCCATGGTCCATCCATTTTTCATCATTTTTCATCTTACTTGTGCTAAACGTAGGGAATTTTCGGGAATGATCCGCAATAACTATTAACAAAATCATCCCAGCAACCCCAGCAACCCATCCATTCCCTACGTAAAACGCACCAGTAAGTCATACCTTTACTCCATCCCAAGGTCGATGGAGTTGCACCTGCTCCACTGCTGGCACCGTCTGCTCCTGAATGGCGATTTGTTCAGCGTCTGTGTGAATGGCGATGGCCTCTGGTTATGACTAACATAGCTAATGGGAGATTTAACCATGGGGGATTGAACCATGATTTAAATGGGATGTTTCATGGGATTTACCCTCTGGTCATTTAACGTAGCTATTGAAAATGGCCCAGTCGAAATAGTGGCTTTACCCATGAAAAATGGTGGATCTTTCCATAGTTATGTGACAGTTTACCAGAGGGTAGGACAAATGTATGGTAAGCGGATACTATCCGGATACTATCTAGACATAGTCAAATGAAGTCAACGTGCACCAGTGACATGCATGTACTGATGTACAAACCAACAATGAGGGAACATGTCAGTATGCATGTACCTTCGCAAGAACATATCAGGCAGCGTATGTATTGTCCTTCCATGCATGTGCTGTTGTCCTGACGAATATACTTGCAGACAATATCTGTGAATGTGTGCTCCATTTTTTGACAACTCCTTCTTTTGCAATCAGGAAGTGTCATGAGTCATGATGTCAATGTGCATTCTATGTATATTATATATATATACATATGTAATTATTGCCAGCAGGAACTTCATAAAGTCCATCCACGATGTTTCATTGGCCAACTTGTGCGCAACGTTGACTTTTGCGCACGAGTTGTCTTGCAACGACGGCTCTTCGGGTGATGGCTCTTGCCTTTGCAAGTGCAATGCTCAGATCTTCTGGAACTTGACCTCAAGATATGTCAAGATCCATATTTTGTCCCAACACTTACTGGTCCTTTGGTGTTTTGATCACATCGATTTTTTTCATCATGAGGTCCGGCTTCATTGGCTTTGCCTGTGATAGTTGTGCCGCCTACATGTGACCTGATGGTTGAAATGGGAAACCCAATGGAAAATGGCGATCTCAGTTGATGTATGTTGCGGTTTTCCATCCGCTGATGTCAAGTCAACACCTCGCATCAGCTGCAGCAGGTACCCTCCGGGTGAATGTTTCCGTCGTTGCGAAGAGGGCGTAGATTGCCTGGAAGGAACTTGTGTGCCTCTGGCAACAATTGTACCCTCTGGTAATTTAACATAACTATGGAAAGATCCACCATTTTTCATGGGAAAATTCACTATTATGGCCATTTTCCATAGTTATGTTAAATTACCAGAGGGTAGAGGATTTTGTTTACGCCTGCCTACCAAGCTGCCTATAGCTGCCTATCGAGCTGCCGTGTTGTCGCTTTTTTGCCGCGCTGCCAGACTCCTTTCACCGGTATTTGTGAATGTCAGTCCAGCTCTCGGACGCATTGCGTTGGTTGAAGAACGAAGGTGGAGAGACGACGAATTTGGACCTTACAGATCCTAAATAGCTTGGTTTTCCCTACAGTTCAACATAGTTAAACGTTCTGGTTGTTGCAATTACTAGACTGACCTGTAAGACATCATGTTCACATGCTGAGGACCGGCTGGGAAGGTACCAATTGTGGTTGCAACGTGGATATGAGCCGGGCATCTCATGATTCAGAACGCCGTTCCAGCCCAGACACAGAGCTAATCTAAGCCTTTGTTCCATATCTCTGTTCACTTTTGTGAGGACTGCTGTTCTGTTTCAATGATTTTCAATGTGTTTTCATCCGTATGACCGTATGGAAACAAATCTTAATGGGTCCATGAACCTCAAGCTGTAGATTTTGAGGTCCTGGCGATAGCTGCGGAGGGCAAGGCTTCTGCGCTGACAATGGCGCATGCATTTGCGACGTCAGGCGAGGTGAGTCGGACTTAAAAAGAGTTGGCGTTGCAGAAACCTGCAACACCCTGCAACCAGAGATAGTCATGTTTATTAACTGTTTATTTAAAGATTTTAATGTCATTGATGAGATTTATCCACTCTCCAAGACCAAGGGACCCAGGGACCCAGGGACATGGTGATGTTTCACGAGGCAACACAATGCTAGCTGACTGGTGGCCTTGAGCAGTTTGGAACACACAGGAAGCGCAGAGTTTTTGTCTGAAAACATGCGAAAATGAAAGATTCCAAAGTCTATTTTGGAAAATGTGGTCACATGTTGGGCTGGAAACAGATAAAAAGCCTAAGACTTTACAGAATTGGTTCTCGTTGAGAGTGAGATGCGCCAGGGTGCAAGGAAGCCAATGTGCAGACAGCAAGTCCTATCAACTCGCTGAGACAAACTGCAGGGCAGCCTGGATACGTTGGGTTGTGCAAACTGTGTGGATTCGGCAAGAGTTGTGTATCACTTGGTTCCCAATTCTCAGAACTGGCAGTGCCCTGCTTTAAAAAAAAAAGCAACTTGCGGAAAACACAGAAGACTGCAAGAATTCGTACTCCGAGGTCCGTACTGCAACAACGTGGGCATTTGCGTCGAGGCTTGTCTTACATGACCTGATAGAACACCCAGACACCAGCAAGGAACTTGGCAACAGGTGTGTCGTAAGCAGAATCGCCGAATTCAGAAGGATCAGAAGGATGCCAAGATCATGCTCATCTGGTTGGTGGTTTCACACATTTTTTATTTTCCGTCATATTATGGGATAATCATGGATAATCCTTCCCATTTACTTTCATATTTTTCAGAGGGGTTGAAACCACCAACCAGTCATTCTTTATACTCCTTCTTTCTGCTCATTCGCCCCGCGCAGGATGCTGGACAATTTGCGCCCTGGCCTGGTGGGTCTGGTGGGTCCATACTGCGTTCATCTCCGGAGCCACGCAGCGATGTTTGTCCAAAACCTCTTAAGGTGATCAAACCAATCAAACCATGCTGGAAAACCAAGAAGAGATGAGGGATAAATTGGGATAAATGACAATCCATATATGATATATATGTTTTTCTAAAGCTAAAAATAGCTATAGATTCTCAGATGCCTACCATTTTTTTGCCGGATGTCGCCGGGGTTTCTCCCGGATACTGAGCTGAGGCGTGCAGCTGCGCAAAGAAGCTGGGCTACTACGGAACCAACTGCGAGGCGATTTCCCCGAATCATGGGATTTCTGTACGCAGAAATTGGTGACAAATATCTCAAAATGAAAAAACATCTGGTGATTTTGGGGAATCACATGGAATCACCTTATTTATTTTAAAGAAAAATCACATGTGGCTGAGTGGCTCCATATATCTGTGCTTCCAGCACCTGAGCATATGGCATGGCCAGGTTTTTTGCAGCAGCTGCAACCCCCTCAACACCAGGACGACTTCCAGCCACCAGGGGATCACGGCTGTCCCTGGATTCCTGGCAGCTATTTTTTTCAGGACCTGTGCAATTCTGAACCAGGTGGAGACATGTGACTGTCACAAGCTCAACATTGATTGATCACATTGGAAGCACTTTGATTAATCGCTTCAGGGATGTGGCTAATGACATGGTTTTTTCTGGGTGGAACTCTTCCAACGTCAGGAATGTGGATTGATTCGGAGCACTTTATGTTTTTTTTGGAAAAGCCAATTCGTATCCAGATGGACATGGGAAAAGTAGAGAATTCATTGCATACCTTTGATCTTTTGATCTGTCAAGTTGCTTTATCCATTTTATCCAGCCTTTTCGCTGCTTCCAAGGTGAGGATTGGTGGTGGGGTTGGGTGCTGAGCACATCTGAGCCCCCAAAAAAGCTCCCCTGGACAACGGCCGAAATCTGCGCCAGATCCGCCAGCAGATCGGCTCAGGTGCAGACTGCAGCCGACCATGCCCCTGCATTCTGGCGGGCTCAAAGTCCGGGATCCTGGATCCGATGGAAGCTGCTGATGTTTGCTGCAGCACCGATATGGGACCAATGGGACCAAGGTCGTGCCTTGCATCAACGGGGCAGTGTCCTGCTGGCGATTCTTGCAAACGACGTTGGTCCGCGCTGTGCGATGGTCGTTGTGGCAAGAAAAGGTCGAAGTGGGCAGTGAGAGGTACTTAAGTTATTTAGATGTATTTAGTCCATTGGTCTTAAAATGTGTCAAATCTGTTGCAATCTATTGCACCGTCATGGTAGAACTCAGCCAGCCAGGTGAATGCAAAGAGGGCTGGGCCGGTATCTATTGCGAGCAGTGTGCACCCGGTGACTCGACTGAAAGCTGCAGGGCCAAAAAGCCACGTCAAGGATAGCCTAGGCTGCTTGAGTATACCATGGATATACAATGGATATACAGAGGATGATAATGGAGAATTAGCATGTTGATTGAATATCAAGGAATGGCTCAAACGTATTCAAAGTATTCAAAAGTGCTCCCTTCCAAACTGACACTTCATGAATGTGCCTTTCAGTTCCTGAGGCTACTATCCTGAGGGTGCCTGCGATGTGCAGTGCGATGTTGGGAAAACTCAGAGTTTCAATGCACCTTCCCTTGATGATCTGGATGTTTCGCAATTTGTTTTTGTTATTCTTGAAGAAACGGTATAATATTTTTGACAATGACTTTGGAGGTGCACACAGAAAAAAGAATCACAGAATTTGCAGCACCGCTGAGTTCGGCACCACCTGCCACCTGAACGGCATTTGCGGGCCATCGGGCTCATGCCTTTGCAACGACTTGTGGGAAGGCCATGGATGGCATTGGATGGGCATGGGATATCATGGGATGCGGTACCATGCTGAACACATTGGACATAAATGTATACATTTACAATCATTTACACAAGCCATCACCATTCATGACCGTATAACCAAACTATCTTGCTGGCATTTTCCACATTTTTGCACCACTCGTTCGCCTCGGTAAGGTGAAGGTTGCACCTACTGCACCTTCGATGGGCTTCCAGAGGTCGGACTTTTCGTCGGACGTGGTCCCGTTTTCGTCGGCTTCGGCAACTTGACGACCTGCGCAGGTTGGAGACAACACCACAAGTTATCCATATCCACCGTGCTCGACGCGTTGTTCCGTCAGTTTCCCAGATGTCTTTTTTAAGAGATTCCATAGATGTCCGCCATTTGAAAATTGTTGTGGCATTGCAAGGGTTCGAGAGAGGCACTTGCCACAGACATTCAGAGAAGTTTGCTAAGAAAGAGAGTTTATAATCTCATAGATATCATATAGATTTTGAATGATTTTGATTACTCCTATTGGAAAAGGAAGGTGAGGTATCTACAACGATCATACTAGTTACTTTTGCATAATTCTGCATACTATAGCCATCTAAGAGAATGGGCCACCAAGGATTCCACAACCTGCAACGGCCACGGTCGATGCACAGATGCCCAAAACTCAGCTGCTGTTCGCTATGGATTTTTTGTTTGATTGAGAATGAGGTAGCCCATGGTAGCCCCAAATTTGATGGTTAATCAGTTAATTAATAATGTTTTTTCAATGTTAATCATCGGTTTCCTCATTTCAATAGCCATTGAAGAGGGGATACCCGATTCTCAGACACAGCCGCAGCTTGAGGTCAAGAAATGTCTATTGAATACGAGCCATCTTTCAACAGTCCATGATATCGACATATGTTGATATATGTTGATATATGTTGATATCAACATATTTCAACAGCCCATGATATCAACATGATATACAGCCCAATCATTTCAACGTTTCAAACGTCGCAAAATTAGGTTGGCCTTTGCGAATGTGATCGTGGCTGGTACGGTGGGCCGGTGGTCTGCTGGGATCAAGGCCCAAACCACCCAGCCACCATCGGTTGAAAAATGATGAAAAGATCAAAATTGATGTTCAAAAATAGTATCATATGTATATAATTAGTATATTATATTATATATAATATATAGATCATATAGGTATATCATATATCAATCATAGATGTATCATTGTATCATACATCAATCATAGATGTATCATATACAGTATGTATCCGGGAAGAGTCAAGTTCAGTCAGGTTCAGTTGCAATTTGGGAGACCGTGCAGAGACAGTGACATGGTCAGAGTTCCTTTAACCGCCCGCTGCAGTTCTGGCGAGTCAAAACGGATGGTATCGGACTGCTGATATTCCAGGCCGCCGATTGAATCGCTGATGGCATGAGCTGAATGCCTTTGAGATCTGAGTGCGACACGCATGTGATGGCTCATATTACATCCTGATTATATTCTATTGATTAAATCCCTATTATTGATAGTTAAATCGTGTCAAATCCATTAAAATCTCATTTCCTATGCTGCAGATTGCAACATTCAAATGCCTCTGGGTGCTGGATTTCGCAGCGAGTGTAGTTTGCGGCGGGGAAGCTCAGCGACAGCTAAACAGCAGAGACGAAATTCACCGTGACCAGATGCAGATGTGGAACAGCAAGGGGACAAGGAATCAGGATAGTGGAAGCACGGACGGTTTCAATATTCCTGATAATTACAGAGTAGTTTCTAGATGTTTCTAGGTTCTTAATGTTTCTTATACAAATTTAGCATTTCAGAACAGAGAAAGAGGGGAGAGGTGGAAAAAAAGCAGCCAGGTGCACTCAAGTAGGTTTGACCGATGAATCCCAATTGAAGCTCCTTTGCAGGTGTACTTGCAGCTACCCTGGAACTCACTTTTGCCGCGAAGGGTCTTGCCCTTGGAACACTTGGAACACTCCATGCGATTGTGTCACGATTTGGGTACCACAAAGCATTCCAAATCCATTTGACGCACTGCAATTCATCATTATATTATATGGTTATTATATGATATACTGTTAATAATGGTTAATATATGGTTAATATACTCATCGGATGATTTTTGGTTGCCACTTTTTGAGAAACCGCTGTTCACAAATCACCTTCAAAAGATCGACAAGTGAAAAACCCGTTGATCTCATGGCTTCCATCATCAGAGATAACCCACAGTTCAATGTTTGCTGGCACGTCATTTTGTAGCAGCACACTGAAACCCAAGAAAAATCACCAAAATATTCCAGTATACTCAGTATACTCAGTATATTCCAGTCAAATCTACAAAAATCATCCACTGGACCCAGTCGGACCCAGTCGGACCCAGCTTTAGTGTGGAGCTGAGGCGCACCGGCGATGGGCTGTGCGTTTGTCACTCGGGCTGGGGTGGCCTCGATTGCGAGCGCTGCGATGAAGGCGCCAATGGCTAAGCAGTGCGTTTACGGGTTCCAACAATGTGGAAAACCGGTAAACCATAGTAAACCATGGTAAACCATGGTAGACCCTATCTCATACACCTCTATTGAATATGCTTTATTGTTGGCTTTACCACATGATATGCCACATTATACCACGCTTTGACAAATCAAGATGCCTGTATTGAAGGTGATATGAAGTGATTTTTCCAGGAGGTGTGTTGTTCATTCTGTTGGCTATCGAAAGATCGCGTGACTCCCAGATTCAATGACCAGCCATGACCAGCTGTCAGTGCCAGGCTATTTCCCCGCACCCGAAACAGCTGCACCCTCTTGCACGACGCTCTGTGCCTTGTCGCCACCAGCAGTGGCTTTAAAAAAACAAAGAGCTTGGGAAACATCAAGTATCATAAAGTCCCTATTGTTGGTGTCAGAAATGAAGGAGAATACACCCCAAATACGGTATGTCTATCGGAAAAAATCGATGATCAACCATGAAATTTGGGGGTACTATACCATACTGTCCCAGAATGTACCTCATGTTCAATCAAACCCATATTTTTTCCGTGGCAATCGTGTGTTCAAGGTATGTTTAGGGCCGAGAGTTCCCAAGGTGTGTCCAGTGTCACCTGCAGTGGCCACGGTGAGTGCAATGACTTTGGCACCTGCGACTGTGACAGCGGCCAGGATCCAAGACGGACAGATCCCTAGGTACCAGACATGTTACAGGCACATAATCAATTACCCTATGGTAAATAAACATAGACCTTGGAAATCACCAATTTGTAATGGAAACTAATCTTCCAACCCCTATCTGCCAGGGTCTATGTTAATTTACCAGAGGGTAATATCAATTAATTAATTAATATTAAAAAAATAATAATAATATAATATAATATAAATATACTAATTAATAGTAAATATCATAATATTTATGTAATGGGGAACTATTTTTTTCATATATCAATATTAGTTCCCCATTGTATTATGATATTAACTAATATAACTGTTGTTGGAACACTTTGGGGATCACTTTGGGGAAGTGTTGTCATTTTGTAGTGTCATCAAGTCCATTTCTTGAGATGTCAGACAGTCGATGTGATGATGCAACATCCATCAAATAGCCTCTGGTAAACGTTTACATAACTATTGAAAATGGTTGAAAAAAACCATTTTAAATGGCTACATCATGCTACATCAACTATATAAATTAATCACCATTTTGAATGGGTAAATCAACTATAAATATTATGATCATGGATATTTTCAATAGCTATGGCTATGTTAAATTACCATTTCGGGTATCACACAGCTTTCCAGCCTTCAGGTTGGGCGGGTCGAAATTGTGACCACTGCGCGGAGAACTGGTTTCCTCTAGGCGGGTGTGTTGTGGCTGACCCCGTTTCACCGCGGTGCGCCAGTCGGTGCTTCACAGAGTTTTTTCAATAAGTTCGAATAGTTCTTTCTAGTTCCCTCCTATTCCAACAGGATAATCATGGATAATCCATAAATTGACCAACCATTAGCATTGGATATTTTATAGTTCCATTAGCATTTTGGATTATCATGATTATCCATTAGCATTTCCAATGGGAATATTCCAAACAACCATATTACAACATGGATATTTTATATTCATTGGATTGGTTTAAGGGAAAATATACAGGAAACCATGGTTTTTAACCATTAAATATGGGGGTTTCCTGTAAATTTTCCCTTAAACCAATCCAATGATATATTGATTTCCCCCATGTTGTTCCGATTTCGCCATGTTGGACCAATTTTTCAGGGACCATGATGCCATGGATGCCAAACTGCGCCAGGTTCCTGCGATGTCTACTGCACCATGCAGGAGACCTGTTCGTATCACGGCAGGTGAGCGGCTCAGGCTCTAATTGATCTGATTATATATAAGATATTATAGGTGATTAGATATTGTAATGATATTATATGGATTTATATGGATTTATATGGATTTATATGGATTTATATGGATTTATATGGATTTATATGGATTTATATGAGGAATATGATCATACTCTACCAGATCCATAGAATTTAAGTAGATATTCATCAAATGAGCGCTCAAATGAGCGCTCAAATATCCATTCGGAATGTTTGTGTTGCCTCTTTTTGTACCGTTTTCTCCAAGCAAATTGAGGAATCATTGGGGACATGTGGAATTTTATCTGGTTGATGTGTTTACTCCAAAAACATCGGGAGGAATTATTGGGACATATGGAATTATACAGATTATACATGCTTAAATATGTGGCAAGTGTATATTTGAATATATTACTTGAATTTTATGTTTATTGCCGTGAAGAAATGTTTTTTACATGACCCATAGGATCCATGTATGCCATATATGGTAACATTTACCATCAATATACCCCAAATGTTAGCATATATACCATACATGGATCCTACGGGTGAGATGAAACAGGCTCCCATCATTCCAAGTTAAGGGCAAGCGCCTGGCCTGGCCAGGTGCAGTCCTCAAGGACTTTGCCTTTGTGACGATGGGTGGATGACGGGCTCAAGGTTGGGATCCTGGTAACGGTTAACCGCTGCAGCTCCGGGCTCCCAACAAAAATTCCAAAGCTTTTCCAAAGGCGCACGTATTTTGCGAGTGAAGCATGGTCCAGCCCATTAAATCGCCATTAAATCCCATTAAATCACCATCCCATCCCATTAAATCACCATTAAATCACCATCCCATCCCATTAAATCACCATTAAATCGCCATTAAATCACCATTCAATCACCATTTTGTGTGACTGTCAGTGGCCAATTCCTTTTTCAACAGGCACTGAACGGGGCATGTTTCGGCAGGTCGCCCTACCAATACGCTTTGGACGAGCTGAACTTGGAGGATTTCTTCCCTGGAGGCCACCTATCTCTGCACCACAAAGTGATGCTCGTTGCCTGAATCATTGTATAATATATACGTATATTATTAATATATATATTTAATATGTATGTATACCAATATGTATATAATATATATATATATAAATATATATTGCTACTTGGCCCGATAGTCTTCCAGAGACTTTAAACAGTTTGCCATGGCTGCTTGATTTTTTGGGGTTGAGACATGGACGCTGAAGGCAATGCATCTTTCGGAGATGAACAGCTATGGTTTCTCGACATGGCGCTGCGGTTGGAGGGGCATCCCCCGTATCCCCATCCAGCATCCAGCTATGCTAAGGCGGTGTTTGGTCTCCTGCAGTTCAAGGCAGAAAGTGGTCGTTTCGGCAGAATGTTTTTCTTGATTTTCTTGAATCCAATTTGATGCTTTTCAGAGAAAGAAAGTCTTCGTAATGAGCTTGGTAAACACTGCGAAAATCGATGTTTCAATACGGGTTTCTCTTCTTCGATGCTGCGCAGCCTGTGCATCCATCATCCCCGAGACCATCTTTTCCAGGTACGGTCTCGACTCTGAAGAGACGGACCTGTGCATACAGCAGTGTGTAGTCCGTTGCCTTAGCACTTTGGTCAACGGTCCCGGGTCACTGATGTCATGTCACTATTAATGTCACTTCAGTTTGTCTTTGTCTCCAAATGATACCCCAAAAATCACCAAAATTGCCGTTTGATTGGGTTGTACATGGAGAGGAGGTTTGAAAGCATATGAAAGCATAGAATTTTGAGGTTCCAAATTTTGAAGCCCATTTAGAAGGTCGGTTCATGCACCAGAAGTGCACAACTGCGTTGAGCACAACGAACTCGTTGCTCGCCGAGATCACCCAGGGATGCATAGGGATGCATAGTGTCCGGCACCAAATGATCAAATCAGACGCATTGGACAAGCGATTGTATACCGTCGCAAAGTATTCAAAGACTTCAGGCAAAAATTGTGAAGAAAATCATTGTAGACAAGTAAAGGATGTAAAGATAGATGATTTCGTGGAGTTTTCAAAGTGCGTTTTGCATTGCTGGACGTTTGAGCCATGGGAATGTCCCCGACGGACGATGACACCCGCGACACCTGTGACACCTGTTTCGAATTTATGGCCTCTGTCTGCAGAATTGACGGATCAGCCGCTTGTACGAATGTATTGTCGTGTGTTGCAAGTGCAAAAAGGGGCACCTTGTGTCTGTTTGTGCGCGTGTGAAGCTCTTGTATCACTACTCTCTTTTCTTAAAAGATGACTGAAGACAGCTTCAGTCACAGTGATGGTCACTGTCACATTGGACATCATTGGACTTTGAAGCGAATTCAAATGGACCCATCGAGTGTCAACCGCTCATGAAGGGCTCTTTGAATGTCGACATGTGACCAATTCACAACATACCTCGTCAATCTCAGGGCTTAACACATTGCTTGGTAGAAGGATGTAGAAGGCGATACGAGACTCGCTCCACACGTTGCTGTTTGCTTCTTTCCCCATCTTTCCCACCTCTTGGTGTCCGCAAGTTGCGGGCGAGTGCAAGTGACTTTCAATGTGGAGCTCGGTTCAAGTTTGGAATGACACTGTATACCGCCCATACCACCCATGAGCGTCATGAACATTCCAAGAGACCTAATTCGGTTCAATGTCTTCAATCTTGAATTGCTGCAGACCCAATTCCAACCCCAGGTTGGCTTAGTCGTGGCAAAGACTTTCAACAAGGAGACGAATGTCTATGAAGGCTACCGCGTCGACAAGGTCGTTGGTAGCATCCAGAGGCAGAATGAGGCCTGGGACATCCCGGGACATGGTGAGATGTGCAGAGGAAAAAACGGCTGCCGTGGCAATCCGTGGCACAGGTGACCCAGAAGTTTGGCTTCCCGGCAGTTGCGGAACAGACCATACAAGCAGGCCGTGAACGGTAGAAGATTGATGCAGAGGGGAAAAGTTTGTTTGCTCATGTTTTCTATCACGGGGGATAGCATGTGCAAAAAAAATCTTTCGAAAAAGGAGATGTACACATGCACTAAGAGTCACTAACGATCACAAACAGTGGCAAAAACATCACTCCAACACAATGTAACACCGTGTCACACACCGTGTAACATCCTGACTGGAAAGCCGTTGCAAATTGTTCCATGCTACTTTCACCCAGTCAACCATTTTTCTGTCACTTTGTAATCCCAAACAAAAACGGCACTTCATCTACTGGTGCAATCGGCATGCGGCAAGAGTGCCAAAAATTCTCGTAACAGTGCCGTAAATACCCGTAAAGCCCCAGAAATACCCGTAGGAATATACACTTTATAGTGACCCAAATTCCCGGCACTTTGGAAAGTGCCCCAAAAAATTGGCACTGGATGGCACTGGGTTTTCCTTTTTGTCTTCCATGGTTTTCCAGGTGGTTCGTCTTTTGTTTGTCAGGTGACAAGATTCTTTGCATCAACGGAAAGAAGAGCGCCCTGGAGATGTGCCTTGGCGAAGTGGAACAATGCCTACCCTGCCTCTTCCAAGCATGTTTCACGATGAGAATCATAAGAAGAACATACAAAAAAAACATTTCAAAAAAAAGATTATCATAAAAAACATATCATTCCGCCGAAACATCTCGAAGATTCGTTTCCTTGCTATTTATTCTGTGGATCAACCGGGCCAGGGAAAACCTTCTGAAGAATGCTCCGGGCATGTTGTGCCTTCGGCTTCGTCGGGACTACGCACGACCAACGGAGGAGCCGCCGGAGCCCGTCCCGGAGCCCGTCGTGGAGCCCGTCGTGGAGCCCGTCGTGGAGCCCGTCGTGGAGCCCGTTACGCCGGTGGAAACTCCGGTGGATCCTGCTGAGGGCGCTGAGGGCGCCGAGGGCGAAGGTGAACCAGCGCCTGTGGAGACTGTGGAGATGCATGTCATCTCTTCGCACCTGGGATCTGCAGTACTGCCTGAATGCTGGAGTTCTTACTTCTGAAGTTACACAATAGGAGATTTGCATAGATTATCATAGATTTGTATGCGAAAGAAACAGTGCCATGTGCAGTCGATTCCACCTCGAGATTACCAACCCCTCAACGTGATGGAAGATCATCCAATCAGCGATCCTATTTTGCAATGGTTTTGAGACATACTTGGTCGCAGCACAGATGTCATAGAATCCAATGGTTTTTGGGATCATCGAATCATTCGATACCAACCAGATTGAACCAGCACTGAATTGGGAACAATCCTTTGCTGGCCGCACCATTTGGGAAAGCATAAAGTAATCATAAAGTATCCTAAAGTCGTGTAGCTAATATGTTGCCTTTGATGTTGAGATTTGAGATATTTAAGGATGATTTGGATGTGATTTGCGATTCTTTCACATCTTTCACCTTGATTTGGCCACGTTGGCCACGAGGTACGACGCTGTTGAAGCAGAAGGTGGATATTTGCCAGTCCAAGCTGGGGATGTGGTGCAGGTCGTCATAAACTATAGAGCAAGCCCTGAGGCCCTGGGCTGTCATTCTTGAGAGACATGATGAGACATGGCCTGGCATGGATCCAATGGGGTGACTAGCAAACCCCAAAACAAGGCAACCTGAAGTGGAAAAAAATCATATGACCTTTGGAATCGGGGGTACTCTATTTTTGGACATACCCATTTGTGGGAAGAACATCTTCCAGGAGAAAGCAGAATTCTGTATGTTTTTGGCGCCAGGCATATAACAAATACCGGTGTGACTACGTTTATGGCGCCTCGCTCAATTGTGCCATCGACACATCGGCATAGAACCTTCTCATCTCACTCTCATTGGACGTTCATTTTTTGAAGCTATTCTGGTGGCTTTAAGCTTCAAAGAAGCATGCCCGTTTGTTTGATGCAGCTTTTTGTTGTTTGCTCTTGGATACTTCTATTTTCTGCCAGATGAAGAAAAACAGTCATTATTATGATGCATCAGCAATTGAGTCAAGTATCAACATATAATAACATATATCAAGATTTTGCAATGATAAAAGTGCCTTGTCATCAATCAGCCTGTCGTGAATTTCAGAACATCCAAGGTTGGAATGCCACAGCTACAACCAACGCCGGTTGGCTTCCAGTGGATGTGCTGAGTTGAGGGAGGTAGTCCGCTGCCAGATCTGCCTGCCAATAATCCCCCTAGTGTAGGCCCATTGTTCGTTGGTGGCCTGTGACCCAACTCATCTTAGCGTTGTGCTATATTATACACTATCCAATTTAGTATGTAGCAACCAAAAAAAAGATAGAAAAGAAAACACATATCTTATGTAAAAAATATATACTAAAAATAGCAATAAATTACATTTCTCTCCATTTCATGTACTTTTTTTAAAAAGTATAAATACATAAATTTTATTATCAACGATATTAATACATTCAAAGGTTTAGACCATAGGAATAGAATGCAAGAAGTGTTAAGGTTAAACAAAAATCCTTTATATATGATAGCAAAGCTACTAATATCAGCGCTTCTACAAATGCTCAACAGTAATTTTTTCGAACATATTTATTGGATTGCTGGCGGAGTAGATAATGATCAAGATGTTCAGTATTTAACTCGTTATGAATATATATATATATATATGATTATATATGTATATATTTCAAGAAAAAGAAACATTTTCGTTGGTCAATCAGCGACGAAATTGCATAAATATTTGAAACACCAAATAAATACTAGTATTTTTTGCTTCTTTACAAGATGCCTTTCAAGTTATCAAAGATATTGATAATGATGGAGGTATTAATCAGCTTGTGTTTTATCTCCTCCTAAATCTGTTGATCAGTTTAAACATCTTGTTCAAAGGGATGTACCATCTTAACCCCAAAATTTTGGGGATGGTTCAACCAGCATGAAATGTGGTCCAAACATGATGGTCATCCTGGGTGACCTTGCCATCGAGTCTTCAACACGGGTGACTTTTGGCGATGGCGATGGCCATGGCGCCTAGAGCGGGTGTCTCCGATAGGATATGATCGGTGGCCTCGCTGCTTTGAAAAGGATGGTTGCAAGATCCTGTGCTCTGCAAGCTCTGTTGCAAGGGAGATGTTCCCCGGTATTTTCTCGTGATTTATGGAGAATATACTATGAAACTACACAGCAGTAACATCTTGACACCCAGTCTGCCAAATCCAAGGGCAGCGAAGATGATGTGTCCGGGCGCTCAAACACCAGCGAGTGACGAAATGGAGATTTCCTATAATGGGGGTATCCCAAAACAATGGGTTTCAATACTAAAATTGACTAAAATGGTCCTAAAATGGTCCTAAAATGGTCTGATTTTGGATGATTTGGGGGTATGCCATTCCCCAAATGTCTTGCTACATCTTGCTACTGTACTTGAATACGCTGGTCCACTGGTATGTCATGCTCCATGAATTAGCTCCCATTATCTCCATGGCTTCAGGTTCCGATCCAAGATTGAAGCAACGATGGCCCCCCTAGATGTTGACTCACTTTGCGTTCAGGACTACAACGGTGACCACTACCATCACGCACACTGTCGAGGATGGTTTCCACTGGTTACCATCGTTCAGCATGTGAAGTGCGTTCGCTGAGTTTTAGCCCAGCTCTATGATTGCCACGGCCATGGCCGATCTTGGCAGGACAGAGAGGAACCGCAGTCAGCCAACGACAGCAACATCACAGGTCGAGGGGTGAAACCCTTAGATCGGCCGCACATGTGGTACGTTGCCTGCAGAAATCTTGACCTTCAAGGTGCATGGCTTTCACAGTTTCACCATACTTCACCATGTTGTTCCCAAAAAAACAGATCAATGGCGAGAAAGAGTCGCAACAGCAAATTGCTAAGGATGGCCTCAATGGCTCAGAGGAAGAGGCTGGACTGGTTGAGCCGTTGCCATTTTGCGTCTGAAAGGAATTGAATTGCTCAGAACATGCTGACCTCAATAGTATTTAATATAATTGATGAATATGGATGATTCGTGATGATTCTATATGAATTCTGTCATTCACTTCTGACCCATCGACCCATGATGACCATTGATGACCCACGTATTTTTTTAAGGCCTGGGAATCCCTGTGCGACAGGTCACTGGACCGAAGGCCGTGGAAGGATCGTCTTCAAACAACTCCACAGCCAAAAGCTTAGATATCTTAGATGCCAATCCGAGGCTTGCTAGGACATGGTATGACATGGTTATTTTTCACAAAACATCTCCCACATCATCCACATCCTGGCGAAGAAAGTGACTAAGTGGATCCTAAAGCGAAGATGTGGAAAGCCGAGCAGTAAAAGAGGTTTTTACTTACCAGTTTTTACCCTCTGGTAATTTAACAGTTCGCTATTGAAAATGGTCAAATTTATAGTTGATTTTCCCATATTAAACATGGTGATTTTCCATAGTTATGTGTTAACGTTTACCAGAGGATACATGTTTTTACCATTTTCAAAGTACCTGGTGTTCTTGTCGCACCTGGATGTGTCACATGTGTCACCGCTTCTGGCGGCGAGCGCCTGGAGACACGAGACACTTTAGGCCAACGCATCCGATGACTCCGACTCGGAAAATACGAACCTCGGCAAGACTGGGTGAATAAAACAGATCATGCTTTTTTGAATTGGATCTATATGGAAGTATCATGAAATATCCATGAAAAATATTATGACATGTGACATATTTGTATTTAAACTATAAAGATTGAAAATCATGAAATATCATCAAAACTTTCCAGCCATTTCAAATCCATGACATATTTATTTTCAGATGTGTTAGTTTGGATTTGAAATCCATCCCAATCATCCCAGTCAAGGGAACTTCGAAGCGCATTATTTTTAGCATCTGAGGACTTCAACGGTTACCCACACCAGCACTACCAGCAGCAGCACCTCAGTCTAAAGCTCAGAACAACCGGCTGCTATGAGGGATCCTGTTCTGGCATTTTTTGCGGGATCAAGATGGATCAAAGCATGTTTTTATTCACCACAGACAAGGTTTGAGTGGCGATGTTTGAAGCGTGTGGTAAGAGCTAACGATCAGGGGTGACATATGAACTCGACCACATGACCGAGCCACTTTTTCTCAAGGCCTCCCAAAACCACGAAAGGCCACTCTGGTGTGGTCGGTTTGTGGTCATGAAAGTCGCCATGTTGGGATCTCGTCTTGGCCGCATGGCTTTCCGCAGCTTCAGTAGCAAGCCCAAGTGCGTCATGCTGAACGCCGCGCGGCTGGACTTTGACGGTCGCATGGACTGGAGCAAAGTGACCAACGTCACCGAGTTCACCAGCTACGACATCTCCAGCACTGAGGAAATCGTGCCACGGGCACAGGGCATGGACATCGTCATGAACAAGGAGCTCCAAAAAATCGAAATATGTAGAATCCATTTAAGGAGAAGCAATAGTGGTGGTATCTCAGTTTATCTATTTACATACTAATATACATGGTATAATGTATACAATTATATACACATGATATAAGAAATATTATATATGTATATATATATATATATATCATTATATTATATTATAGTATATATTTTATTATATATGTAATATATATATGGGAGCCGTCCGTAAAAGCAGGTCACAAATTTATGAATTGATGCGTTTACTTTGCTTTGCGCGATTGCTAAAACCTGCATCGCGATAGGCTGAGCGATTGGTTGGCGATTGG
>Ga0126342_10007171_pt1 | contig 19868 bp, 17 predicted proteins | sample Cyp1metagenome_FD_92528 | JGI IMG/M metagenome (GOLD analysis project Ga0126342, IMG submission 92528) | Coral microbial communities from Lord Howe Island, Old Settlement Bay, Australia - Cyphastrea 1 metagenome | ecosystem: Host-associated > Invertebrates > Cnidaria > Coral ... | reverse complement strand
GATGGTCGTGGTTGAGGTCCGGCAGCGAACACTGTGGATCGCGGGTCGCAGTTGGACGAGGACGACGAGGACGACGAGGACGACGAGGACGACAAGGACGACAAGGAGGACGAGGAGGAGGCAACTGACATAAAATCTAACAACCCTCACCTGGCAGGTGGGGAAAAACTGAGTGAACAAAAACCTATAGTTTTATCTACCACCCTGCTAAAATTGTAGGGAAAATAAAAGTGTACGGAACATATCGCACTTATGCTGTGGCATGGCCATAACAAGCATCGGATGTGAGGTGTAAGGGGTAAGCGCAGCAGCGAATCCATCATACAACGGGGGGAAACACGTTCTGAAACTAACGTTGAAACATTGAACAGGCAATGCATCTTCCATGGCATTCATGGAGTTATATTCTACTTCGTTCTTTCAGGATCTTTCAGGTATAGGATCAGCACAATATCATATAGGTAGACAGACATAATCAAACATATATATATATATATATTATATTATTATATAATATCATACATATATATTACATAATACTATATATACACACCATGGTTTCACAATGGTTTCACCCCTCAACTTCCCTGTGGCCCGGCATGACTTTTAAGGTAGATCACCGTTTCGTGGCACATCTCCGGTGTTGGCCCCAAGGGACCACTGGGACCCAAGTGTTGACCACTGCGACCCAGCGGCGGTTTAATGCGAGCAGTGATACCAGTTGACCCCCCCCTGAAGCCAAAGGCTCCGAAATGAAGTGGCAGATAAAAACCCCCGGTGGAGCACATTTTGTGCTAAGAGTTGTGAATCCGATGTCGGACTCCGTCTTAGCGTCTTGACCCTCGACTTCGCAAAAGGTGGTACAGGAGTTTTCTCCCAAACGGACAGCTACTTTTGCCACATTGGGTGTACCGGGTGTTGCACTGGTCAGGACACAGTCCTTCACGCAACAGTGAACTATGACCAGCAATGGTTGTTGCAGCTGCGGTTGATGAATTTGCATCAATAGTCACAATTTTTGGAGTGCAAATTGATGATTAAATGTACCTTCAAACCGTAGAATTGTTGCAAACAGAGGTTTGCAAAACAGGGAATTCCCAAGTCACCATGGTTGTTGCAATAGTACAATGTTCCAATTACTTGGATGATTTTGGCTACCTCCATGACTTAGGAAACCTCATTGGTACAGTAGCTTTCCAATTTTCCGCTTGTGGTGGATAGGACTGATATGAAGCCATCGGACCTGAGTGATAAACCACTTATTGCCGCTTGTTGGCTCGTCCGTTCTTCGCCGAACAGTCGAAAATGATCCAACATTGGAATTTCACCATCAAAGTGAAGGAGTTATTCAACAATATTGGTTGGGATGGAACATAGATGTATACTATGATGATGTACTTGTAGGCAAATCTAGACTATATAATTTGAGCTGTAACCATCAGAAGTTGATAGCTTGAAGAAAAAAATGAGGGACCCGCAAACTGTGGGATTACTAGAAATGATTAAGTTGATTAAGTAATATTAAGTCTGGCGGTTTTGGGGTTCCAATATTATACTTGGAGAGTATAGTAATATGTAATATGTAGTTTAAATATGTTTAAATCCACATCCAACTGAGGGCCCCTACATCCAGCTGTCACCTTTTTCCCCAGGACTGCACATCGGCGCACAGCCGTAAGATGGATCTGGTGGCACTGCAGTGGCCGTACCCACTTTTTGGTACAACCTGGCCGACTTGCCATCTGTTGAGCGCCAGCAAGCACCATAGAGGGAATGACTCGCCATTTTCTGGCTTTTTTGAGTTTCTTCGTGCACCAATCTTTGTGCCCTATGGCAAGCGCTATGTTGCGCTAGCGGTTGCTAGGCTTGCTAAACTGGCTGACTGGGCTTCAATGGTGAGCATGCTGAAGTTTGGACCCCCGAGGGGGAGGAACCTTCTTGCTGGCACCAATTCCATGATCTAATCATGTGGCTGAAGCGCGGGAACTTGATAAGCTTCTTTTCGAACTCTGACTGGCTGACCTGTGGCTAGGCTGTAGTTCATGTCCTCATGAAAGGAGTCATGTGGTCCAGGACCGTAGTATGTCACCAATCTCGAAGAAGACATTTCTGGGATGATTTTCTGGAGAAAGAAAGAATATACAACTAACCATATAAAATATATACGTTAATAATCATTAATATGTAATATTATATGTACCATAAATCAGCTTATTTGCTGCATCACTGCTGGATTTTTCTACGAACTGCGGCAACGGAACTGGAACTCCCAGCCACAGGTCGCAGGGGGGTGGCCCGATTCTCTCACTGCAACCCATAAGGCGCTCCCCGATCATGCCTCAGCGACAAGGAAAACCGTTCTGCTTGGGATGGACAAAGTTCCAAAACAGAGCAAAACATGTTCAACACAGAAATCATCAGAACCCAAGCCTTTGGCAATCTGTTTGCCCGTTTACCCTTCGATTGTGGTGTTTACCATTGTTTACCTATCACTTCTGATCAGCTGATCCCCTTACTCGAAAATCAACGAGAGTTTATCTATCCACAGTTGATATTGCTAGTCAGTGATTTTAACGCTGCCAATCATATCATCCGTCACACATGGCGTGGTACTGTGGATGGACAAGCCATCCTGCACCAGTTGGCAACTAGTGGTAACTGGATGAAACACCGTAAATACACAGATTATAATGGGATATATACCATGTACCAACTGGTGCAGGGCGTCTTCAATCCACAGTAGTCATGTGAATGCTCATTTTATGGCTGGTGGTTTTAAGTCCCCTGGAAGTATATTAGTCAAGTTGGATCATCATTTTAGGTGGATAGAAAATAAAACATGTTTGCCTACAGCCAGCTATCTGATGTAATTATATACCCTTTATAGATCAAAATCAAATGATGTGTACAATGTACAACTTATTTTCCCGAATAAATACAATAGCCAAACTTAAATCCAAAATAAGCACATGTTTGGAATTAGTTACCATATTTCACCATTATATTTCATGCGTTCGGCCGGGCTTCCGTTGTTCCAAGTCGATCGTGAAAATCCCCGCATGATCAGACACACCATTACTATTCGTTGGTTCAAGCCACATGAATTTTGTGGCTTGAAGCCACATTTTTGTGGATGAAATCAGTCAAATCCCATCTTTATGTTGTGGTATGTTTTTCTGACGCTTGAACCAATTTTTGATGGAATAGGTGCAGTGCGGCTGACCCTGCGCCAAGTAGCAGTGAGTACCAGCCGGGGCCAACCGTTGCCGTCCGTCCGCCCCTCAGCTACCAAAGCCGTAGATGGTGCGGCCCTGACGTTTCAGCGCATAGACGATGTCCATGGCCTTTGGGAGTAAATACTGGAGGCACCTGGAAATATCTGGCCATGTTTCTACATGGAGATTATATATATAATTATATATATATATGGAGATTGCATGGAGAATACATGGTTGAAGATGGTTGAGTATGGTTTATATATGGCTCCTCATGGGTGCTGCTGCTCTAGCCATCTGACTATGACTCGATGACATGTTGGATTTCTTCGGCTTCCTGGTGTCCTCGCCGTTGGTACAATGATGGGCCCTGCTACTCATACAGTGGGTGCCATGGAAAACCCAATCATATCTCAGCAAATTCCCAGTGTAGTATTCTTACATCTAAGATACGGGATATATGATGATACATGATAGATATGTTCCATTAAACAACCATAATTTATGGATGTTATATATAATATATATATGGTTACTTAATGTTACTTATATTAAATGGCTCCCATGTTTACCCAATAAATCAATAAAGAAAGTATCTTGTGTTGGTGGGACCATAAATCCAAATAGGTTCGAACTCATCCCGAAGAAAAAAAGCACCTTATATGGCCCTATGGTGGTTAACATAGCTATGGAAAAAAAAACACATTTTTTATAGGTAGCTATAGGCAAATCATCCATATATGGACCATTTGACCATTTTCCATAGCTATTTCAATTGACAGGAGGAGAAGTCACAACTCAACATTGACAAAGTCTTGTTGAGACAGCACTCAAAAACATGGTTGGTGAACAGAGATTCTCATCGTGGATTCGGACATGTTGCCATTTTTTGTTGGGTATGACCCCCCAGAATCATCGATCAATGAGGATTTTCAAAATTGCTTACGTTTGATGCTTGTCAGCCACTTGTCAGCTGACTTCTGAAAACACCAGTACAGCTGAGCTCGGAGACTGTGACGGTTTTGCGGCGAGCGTGCTCTGTGTAAGTAATCCTCAGCACGTCGAGCCCAGAAAGACGTTCCGATATGAACAGATTTCGAACAAGACCCTCTATTCTATGTGCATCTGCATGTATTTCTCCAAGATAGTATATGCAACAAAGACTTAGGCTCCCCAAGTTGCCATACAATTTTGTGTAAAGTCCCAAAATCATGGGCAAGCTATCCCATTTTCCTAGGCACTTGGAGGGTCAACCGGTACGTCAGAATGGCGTACTTTTACGCCAACATGACCCATTCTGCTACTTGCACTGTACCTCGACCCTCCAAATACCCAAAAACATGGTAAACATACTAAAACAATGGACTAAAACATAATCTTTCTGGGTACTTGGAGGGTCTAGGTACGTCTACTAATGTTTTTAGATCACGTTTATGGTTAGACTCAGGGTCTGGGAAGTCTCTGACTCTGACAAGCAAAAAGTCGTCCAAGGACCCTGCGAATCACGCAGCACATTCTCCAGAAAGGTCTTCAAAACACCGCGGGTCTCCTGGCGAAAAAGTCACTGTCCAACTCTCACAGCGAAAAAAAAACTGTAATAGGAATTTGGTAGAAACCAACAATATTGGGAATATGGTGATATTCGAATATATATATATATAATATATATAATATAATATATATGTATATATATATATATATGGGAGTAATGATATAAGCAACTGAATATGATCGGTGCGGACCTGACAGTTCTGTAGCCCTGATAAAAATGGCCATTGAATCCACCTTAAAAATCTGGCATCGCCATGGGATGCCTTAGGATCTAGCATTACTTTATGGATGTTCCATTGAATCCCATCATGCGTGGTTAATATCCATTAAGGATATAATGGGATTTAGCCGATACGGATCATGATTTGTTTTCATGCATAAGATCATTATACAAATTGCTATGTTTATATATAATTATATATATATATATCATGTTATATCATGTTAGATCATGTTATATCATGGTATATCCGTATAAAATCAAACACCATTCATCACGATTCATCAATTATGTTAATGGTATTCCCGGTTCTAGTGGTATCTAGTGGTGAAAAGCCAGAGACTTTACAGTTCTCACCGTTTTTACTGTGACAACTCGAACATCGTACGGGTTATCCATGGTTATCCCGTAAATGGGTCAGCGAGCACGCTAACTATGCTCACCAGATACGGAACTTGCCTTAGAAATGTGTGTTGTATCCCATAGAAATTACCCTCTGGTAAACTAACATAACTATGGACAATCACAATTTTTAATGGGAAAACTCACTATAAATGGCCATGTTCAATAGCTATGTTAGTTTACCAGAGGGTATCCCCAACTCCTTATCTCAGAAGTTGCCTTAAGCGTGTTATGAATTCGAATATGATCCGAAATTACCGACGGATTGCTGATGCTTTTTAAGGTTGAATCCCATAAAATGTCATGAAAACAAGTACGAATGATCTGGGACAATAACAAGCACTGATCTGGGATAGCAAACATATAAAACATATTATATCAAGAAACAATAACATTAAATATTCATAACAATAAAACTCAATAAATCCACTTAAATCCCACTAAATCTCATTCAGTCCCATTATATCATCCCAATATTTGTTGGTGGATTATGGTGGATTAATCAACATGACACTACTCATGTTGCTTGGTAAAGTCCCGTTTGGCATCCCATACAAAATCATTATCTGGTTGGTGAAATCATCATGAAATCATCATTAAACCACTATAAGCAAACTACGAGTACTAAATCGGTTGCTATCAAATCCTTTGTAGATCTTTGTAGTTGATAATTAAAAACTCATTTAATCCAATGTAATCCCATTAAATCCCATCATATCCCAATATTTGTTGGCGAATTCATCAACATCAGTCATTTTGCTTGGTAAAATGTCGTGTGGCATCGCAGTTCGGACTCACCGTGCCGCCTCATAGATTAAGCCGCTGATGCGTTTCACTCCACCGCGCCGCGCCAGACGTCGGATCGCTGGCTTGGTGATTCCCTGCATGTGGAGACCGATCAAATCAGGATTTCAACCACCAAAATCAGAGGGATTGGTACAGTTGATTTATATGAATTACTAAATTACATTGAATTACTGTATCTACTACTCTTCTGTTATAATAGGCGAAATAACGGAGGGACATTTTTTTGCGGATCCAGCACCATCTCAGCAAGGATTTAGATCGAATATCCATGAATTACAGCACCAGCTTGGTGTAGATGGAGCTTGATGAACTCATAAAACGCTTAAAATCATCTCAAAAATCATCTCAAAAAACATGGAAACCATGGAAGTTTTTATCACCGATTATGATACTCCTGATAATCCTGCATGGCCTGAATACTCTCCTTCAGCACGCGCTTTTGGCGTCCACCTTTCCCCACCGGGATGTCATCGGCGGCCTGAAAACATGGCTGGTTTGATAGCAATGTGGGCCCCCCCCAACAATGTGAACGTTGGTTTATAAACCCTATGAATACCATAGTTAGAGGATGCTATAGGTATCATAGTTACCATAGTTATTGAAGTTATTTGCACCAAATTAGCTATCTAGGGTCCCGACATTGTGGCCAATGACAAATTTGGATGTGTTTGGATGTATTGATCTCATTTTCTCGCATACCGGATACCTCATGTGATTTTGGACTTAAAGACTTCGAGAGAACCTCAGTTTCACTGTCAGGACAATGTATACGGGGCATTCATTCAAGGGGTCGCCAATTTCTCCAATTACTTGGACCAGTTACAGGTTTTAACAGAATCTATGCCATCAATAAACATTAAAGTATACTATATATATATATACTGTATATATAATAACCCTCAAAAATAAAGACACCTAACTTACATTATTCTCTTGTAGGATTTTACTGCTGTATCTTTTCTGAGATACTCTGCATTACTCTGCAACTATGGAAAATGGCCCATTGCAAACTGAGAGTTTCCCAGGGCGAAATTCTCATCGGCTCTGGGGAACCGGGCCTCTGGTGCCTGGTGCCCCGGCTTTTGGGATCTGGACAAGTAGCCACTAGTAGCCACATCATTATATTATATATATACATATATATATACACATTTATATATATATGATTTTATATATATATATGATTATATATATATATATATATCGGTAAGTTAAATAACAATTCACAAACCTGAAATAAGGCCAACAAGCCCATCTGGGATGATTATCCCTTACTAAGCATGATTGCTGTGAGGTCACAGTGAGGTCACCATAATTTGCCATGTCCACTTAATTGAGGATTGTTTGACATATCCATATTTTATCTACTCCAGGAAGACTGTGTGTACATGTGTACACAGTATTATTCATGTAATATCATATAGACATCGTATAATCCAATATAATGTTATATAATAACCATGTACAACCTGATAGGACAAACCGCAATAATATACTTTATAAATAGTATACAATAAATACATGTTAATCCTGCTTAAGAGTGACCCGTTTGAGGTGGCTGGCCGTGACCCTAATTATTATTATTTTTTTGACCTCGAATTGGTGTTGTTTAAAGGTCACTTTGAAGAAATTGGATATTGTATCGTATAATAAATATCAAAAACACATATGTTTATCTCTCGCTATATAAGTTCTAATATCATGAGCATATTGGAGAATACAATGTAATATAAACAATAACATATGAATACATACAATACAAAATAGAAAGGTGCACGGTATAGTAGCTAACATTACATGGTACAATATATATATATATATGTATACATATCTCCTTGACCCAGCCTGGTTTGGAATACAAAAATATAATAATATACTGGGATACCTGTTGCGATCTACTCCACAAATCAGGATTATCATATTTCAGCTGTCTGATCCATGGAAGTAGAGGAAAACTCAGGTTGGGGCTAAGGGGCATGACCAAATCTTGACTCTCATAGCCATAAGTTGCATAGATTGCATGTAGCAAGTGGTGTCATATCTCTGTGTTTTGGAGTTTTGCCGCTTATCATTGATATCCAGTTGGGTTCCATCCCATTGATACTTCCTTTTTGCTGGGATCATGAGCCATTCCGGTCTTAGCGGTAGCGAGTAAGTTTTGGCTGGAACAACAGTTCCTGCTGCCCTTAACATTTACCCTCTGGTAAACTAACATAGCTGTAGAAAATCACCATTTTTAGTGGGTAAATCAACTATTTCTATGGCCATGTTCAATAGCTATGTTAAAGCTATGTTAAATTACCAGAGGGTACGAATGGTGTGACAACTCCTGTCATCAAAATGGGACGTTCCTAAGGCATGGTGGTACCCCCGTTGCGGCATTCTCCAAGGAAAGTGAACGACCATGACTGAGTATTGACACCTATGGTTTTTCGACTGCTGATCCCCCATGACTAACCCCCAAACGAGGTTTCTTAGCAGCAACGTCAGGCCATCACCCCTTAAACTCCGCAACGCTTCGGACTTCGGACATTGAAGATAAATCATGGAGCTAAAACTGAAACAACTGTCTTGCTGCCAATGATCCAGACAACTTTGAGAGTACACACTAACAAAGGACACGCAATAAATGAATATTATATAATCTGTGATTCGCATATCTCCAAAGACTCTCCCCAAAAAAAAAGGTCTAACAAATTCCACGACGCATCGGCCCGGACTTGTTTACCACATACATCCACATACCATGTGGGGCCCCCGATTTGCACATTGGATACGACTTCCTAACCCTACACATAGTAATAAGCCACAAACCCAAACAGTGTCCCCATCTTGTCTACTTAAATTCCACTCTTCAAAGATAAAACTACACATGGATATACCCAACATATAGAGGTTTATAGAGGTTTCAAAAAAAAATACCAAAAAAAATATAAAAAAATTGAAGCACAACAAATCATCCATGTGATTTTCCATAGAATTGTCCATCATAAACCATCCAGCTGGGGATCCCCCAATGACAGCGGTTCCTCGACCATGGTCGGACCATAGGGCACCTTGTGAGACTTTCCCTTGCGCTTCAAACTCGCAGGCGTGGTGTCCGTACTGGCCATGGTCGCGCCTGCCACGGCATGGTTCTTAGACACAAGATGAAATCAGTTTTGGTAACAGAAAAGAAATGAAATCATCAATATATACGTATAATTATATATATATATAATGTTATATAATAATTATATAACTACGTATATATAATTGTTATAATATGTGACATGATCTATGGAGATTTTGCCAATGTGCAGGTGATATTTATTGAAGCAATAGCAACAGCAATATATGCAAGACCTATATGGTTTTTGGATGTTTTTGGAGTTTTGTGTGCTTTCAACATATCATATTGATCCACCACGTCTTCCAAAAAAAGAGCCCCTTGGAACAACGGATGCTGCGCCTTCCAGTCACAGATTGTTCACCACTTGAGCCAATGGAAAAGCTGCGACCAGCGACCACGGCGGGGCTCAACTTTAACCTTGGTGCTCTGAACGGGCCAACAACGAACTGAATATGTCCAGATGTTCATCTAAGAGAAAAGTTGTAGCCCCTTAACAGTTTCTGGCTGAAAAGAACTTCATTTAAAATTTAAATGATATGTAACCTGAGTTACAGGACTTGTATGCCCATTTATAAAACTGTTCAGGGCCATAACTGTATAGACTACGATTTAGATACCCATGACATTTCGGAAGTAAACATGCTATTTATAGCTGAGAAAAAAAAACAAACTTCCCAGCCATGTTCAATTACTGGAGGGTACCAGTTATTCATCACTGCTTTTTAGGGGTTCTTCCAAAAACCAATTGGAGATTCTTAGGATTTGCTGTCTGTTTCAAAACAATTAACAATTGCTGTGGCATGGTTGCATACTAAATTTACTACATGAGAAGCAACTGTGTGGGTTGATTTGTATCCGATTGGGCTGATTACGCGAAATTTCCAATCTGGGTTACTTCACTGAGCTTAGATGGGCCATGAAGTGGGCTGTAGCCGTGAAATATGTCAAAATCCCATTAATCCACTATAATGTAATCAGTGGTCACTATATAACTCCAACCACCCACTGTTGGTCTAGTTAGCTCGTGAGTTAGTTTATTAATTAGTCGCTTGATGTTGGTTGATGTTGGTTGATGTTGGTTGATGTTGGATGGCGTTTTCGTCCAGTTAGTTTGTTCATTAGGCTACCCAGTTCTAGTACCCATAGGATCCATGTATGCTATAAATGGTAACATTTACCATCAATATATATACCCCCAATGTTAGCATATATACCATACATGGATCCTATGGGGTAGGTTATTAACCAATGACCTAAGTAGTAACTGTGGCTCCTTTTCGCTCCAGCCTCGAGGCAATCGTCTTTTTTCCGCAGTGGCAAACCGAGAAACATCCAGACCCCAATGGGGCAAATGGCTTTGCCATGTCACACCGGGGGGGAATACCATCTGGTTTCATCATGGCTAGAAAATGGCCATCATAAAAATATCGCAAGAACCTTAGTCATTGTGCGAATTTAAGTGATATATGTCATCAACAATAATCAGCAACTGACTGGGGATATAACAAACCAACAATATGTACACATGTATGATTACATATATATATACATACATACATACCTTATGTATGTGTATTTGTCTGTCTCTGATAACCGGATGTATGTCTATGTGTGTATAAATATGTATATACATGTATATATATAGGGAACATGATGATTAGCCAGTGGATTTAGGGAGGCTCAATGTTCCAAAGCCAGATAGACAAAGTATGACGGGCGATGTCCTTTACCAGGTCACCAGAGGGGACGGCAGGTGATGACTCCATGGAGTCTTGACCCTCGTCTCAACTTTCTTATGGCAGTGCCGTCATTTTTCCTTGCTGACGAAGCAACAAAAACACCCTCGTTAACACCATATCTTCATGGATCCATGGTGCTGCTATATATGGTAACATGGATCCCATCAATATCCTCAATATACCCCCTTTTTGTTCGCATATATACCAGCACCATGGATCCTATGGGATATCTTCATGGGAGAAAACGTGACTTCCTGGGATTTCATGGGACCCACGCTGCCTCAGGGTTGAGCCTGGCGAGGTGAGTCGGTGCGGAAGAAACATGTGATATGCGTGTATCAATTGAAATAACATGGAATAACATTGTAATATATGTTTTATTATATATATGAGGAAACCAACGGATTTTTGATAATTTGTTGGAGAAACCATGATTTGCCATACCTATGCAAATGTATCTCAGGACAAAAACTCGAATCGACTTGAAACTGGATTCTCTCAACATCTCGAATCATCTTTCCATGTGTGTCCCATTCAACTTGCAGTTTCGGGTATCTCCCATTTTGGAGGACAAAGCCAACTTAAAACAAAATTATGTGATCCCCCAAGCTAAATCAATTTTGACCCATGGCACATGCCTCTGTGTTGTATAAAAAGGGGCAAATTCAAATGTTAAGACACTATCTATCTCCATTCCCAGACAGCTTTCCATGAATACATGTCTCAATTAGCAAGAAAGCTTTAGCTGACTCAAGTATGTTTGGCCTAGTTTTCATGGTCCCATTTCATGTTTCAGGGGGGGTTCATCAGAACGGTAGACGGGATATAGCTGGCCTGGTTCCTCCCTGCGCCTTCACGGAGCCGACGTGGAGCGGAACTCCTGAGCGAGCTGGGGACTGGGAGGTCACCGGTCACCGTTGAACCGTTTTGCAACGCCCTGCACCTCTGGGGATCCGTGGATGACACTGATCTGGCCGCCTAAGACATGGTGACGGGTCCCGAAATGATGCAGCTGGTATGTTCGTTCTTCGATGTGTATACTGTAGATATGTGATCAATATATAGATCTTGATAGATCTTTGTAGATGCGCTAGACAATAGATGTTCGTAGATATTTGCAAAGTATAATAAAGGATAGATACACATATATATATATATATATATAATTATAATATTATATATATATAATTATATGTACAGTATGTGTATATATACATATATATATACATACATATATATATATATATATATATACATACATACATATATATATATATATACATATATATACATATATATACATATATATATATATACATATTGGGAGCCAATGGTATTTATAGAGTTTAATCCGGGAGATACCTAAGGAAGCCTCAACAATGGGGAGCCAGGATACGGACATGTACCCAGCATGTCAAAGCGGTTGCTCAACTGGGATTGCCATAAGCTTCCCATGTTTGGTCCAATGCATAGGAAACAAACTCCTGGCTATGATTAAGATTGATTAAGACATGCTTCATAAAGCGATGGATCAACACCTTGGTCTCATCAAAATCTCCGGTGTCATCACTGCCATGGCTGCCATGGCTGGAAAATCGCCCATCACTGGATTCGTTGGATTTCCCCGCTTGCCATGGTGGAGGCTAGCTGGTGCAGTGCTTTCAACCCGAGGCATATCAATTCCTGGGGATCATCATGTCTATACGAGAAACAAGAAACAAATACTTGAAACCGCCAGCCAAAAAAGCAATGAAGTGCAATTCAATCTGGGCCCCATGTCTATTTTCACAGAAACTATATAATATTATCCCATATTCATCACTCAACGGCCAGGCACAACGTTGGCAGCACCAGCTACTGGTAAAACATCGCCTGCAAAGCTGGTCAAAAATATCAAGCGTTTTCTTCCGGAAACATCATTGAACTACCTTCTGGAAACTAATTTAACATAGCTATGGGAAATCACCATGTTAATAGGTAAATATTGTAAATCATCTATAAATGAGCAATTTTCCATGGCTATGTAACAAATTACCAGAGGGTAAAAGTTTTTCAACCGTGTTTTCTTGTTTCCCAGTAAATGATCGAATACACAGGGGATTCCCCGTAAATTGTCCCTTCAACCAAGGCTGAAGTCGTCCCTTCGGAAACTGGCTCTGTCAGGTCCATCACATGACTACTGGTGACGACTGTGCTTCCAATGACCCTGAAAAGTCTAAACAAAAAATTGATCGACATTTGGGATCATCATCCCAGGGTCATTCATGTTTTTAATACATTGAAAAATACGTGTTTTCAGATTACTGTCCATCATCCCACTACAGGATCCTTTCGGATCCTTTCGGCACCTCGTCGACGTAAGGCTTCCACTTGGGATACCTGAGAAATTGTCCACCGGAGCTTGGAATGGACGCCGGATCCGTCACTTCCCAGGCAGGGTCCAGGGTCCAGGGTCATCCTCAAAGTTGGGCTCCCAATCGTGGCCCATGTGAAATACCCCAGGGCCTTTGGGTCTTCGATTTCTTTTCATTTCAGCATAGTTTAGCAGTTTACTGGCGAGATGTCATAGATGTCATCGATCCAGTCCAAGTCTTGAAAATAGCAAATGATCTGCCAAACCTTCACTTGACCTTTTTGCAGCAGCAAAAACAATTGGGGTAGTGCGACCTATCATCACCCAGCATAAAAAAACACTTTCCGAGTCGTGAACGCTTTTTGCTCATAGTTTTCAAGGTTCCTAAGGTTTCAGGACATGTATATAATTATCTATATATATATGGTAAATCCCCACTTTGAATGGCAATTCTCTACCAACACTCTAATTTCCATGGAATTCGGGCTGGGTGAATTCTCTCATCACTGGCCACAACTTGGATTCCTGTCTGGCTCTCTGCTGGAACTCCGTAAAGGTACAATCTGACCAGGCCTGAGAGAAGTGCCGGGTACCGGCCCAGCATTTATCGTGCCGATGTTTAGTGTCAATGTTTGAACAAAGTAAGTTCTATTGTGATGGGATGGTCCTGATGTGATGGGTTATCTTTGAGAAATGTTGTTAGTGGATTTCAAAAGAAATTTGATACTAGCAAAACATCCACTGTTGAGATATGTTGGGAAGTCTTTTCCTGGGACCGACCCAGGCTGTTGGTCAAGGTTTTTGCATCTGGAATAATCTGGATATCCGTCGCAAAAAAAAAAATGGCACCCACATGCGTTTGTCATTTCTTGTACTCATCCAATTTTGGGGCCATCTTGGGCAAATGATTTACTGGTTTTCTTACATACATCTATATTGTATTCTACTGTAACATGTTGAAACATGTTGAAACATGTTTTCCATCTTTGATGTTTCCAACATAATGTTTGCTGTCAGTCCCAATTTAAGTCCCATTCAGTCAGTACCATTTCTTATTGCAAATCCCCACTGTTATTGGTTAATCCCCATTGTCCATGGCTACTTTATTGGAAAGACCCTAATTATGGTTTCCCCTGAGTATTAAAATCGTGTTCGAACGGCTGACATGCCCAAATGCCCGCGGCCAAGTGTGCGTCAACACAGGTTGTTGTTGTTGTTGTTGTTGTTGTAGATTAGCACAAACAGTTCTGCAGCTGATGTGTTTTTCATGTCGAAAAAAAAAAAAACTTAGACACGAGGCAAACAAACAGAAAATACGAGTACAACAAAAAAGAGAAAGCATGAAGTGAACAACTCTTGAAACCCTGTCTGTGTGCGCTGCAGACACAGGCACTTTCTAGTTCTCGCTTTTATAGAAACCGTTGAACGCCCAAAAACTTGTTAATGAGGGTAAAACAATATATTAAACTCATTATATTAAACCCATTTTTGGGAATGGTTTGAATCCCACCTATAAAAATGGTGATGACTGGGGGATGGTGCAAATGGCATCGTTTTACCCACATTAAACATGATCGAAGATGGAAAACTGTCCTCATCGAGTCGTGTCCATCTTCAGAATCGGTCTCCGGAGTCTGAGGGGATGGCACCTCCCAGAACGCCGTTGACGTCGTTGACCCATTCTTTCCCATCTTGGAGGTTTTTCTTTACAGTGGGATGAACTGAAGAACAACATGCTGGAAGAAAAGCAAACACAATCTGGATAGAATATGTTCATATATGGCAGTGTGTCAAAACCCTATCCCCCTGGTGAACATCAAAGTAACTGGTAAATGGATGTTCATCCCCCTAAAAATGGTATGTATAGGTATTGATCCATAGCCATATTATGTTCTATAATTTTTGGGGAGATTACTGCAAATCCGCATACATTCTTGTGACTGCAACCACCAATGGGTCGAAATGCAACCCCCACACCTCAGAACCACGCTGTGACGCAGGCTCCCTGGCTATCCTGATCCAGGTCCGACCCACGGCCCATGAAACCAACACCTGATGCTCACCGAATCCTTAGAATGGTAGGAAAATGTCCGTACTATTGGATTAATCATGATAATAATGATAATATATTATAATAATTTATAATGATTATATAATTCCGTCCTTCATTCATATCAATCACCCCTTTAATCTATTGTGGGCCATTTCATTGTGATTTCATGCCCTACATCCACCATGGTCTCTGCGGGGTATCTGCACCACGGTGTTGGTATCTCTACGACTGGGCCATGTCTGGGGTAAATGGCACGTTGAATATACCAGGACCAAGTAAAGTAGTGAACCCTACTTAAGCCATCTTGAACCTAGTTCCATTCCACTAATTTTGGAATATTAGAATACAAATGGGTATCACTTTGGCAGAGGCCTATCATTGTTTGTACCACCCTTGGCGACGCCCCACTGTTTGCAAGTTGCACTTCGCATCTTCACTGTTTCCATGAACTTTGTGACTTACTGTTCCGAGTCTCCAATAAAAAACATGCAGGCATGTGCGGCTTGGTTTTCATATTTTCCTTGTGTAGTTGAAAGATGTTGAAAGTACAGTATATTAGAACTTTGATTTCAAACGTGTGGAAGCAACCTCATGCGTTGAACATGAAATTCCCACGTAGCCGTAGTCCTGGCTTTTAATTAATCAATTTCCCATGGGTTTGTCTCAAATTCTGGTATCCAAAAATTTCATGGTTGCTCATCATGTTCTATATACGTTTGTCATTTTTTAGGTGTACCGTTTTTTTGGCCAATGTATGCAGTATTGTGCAATGACAAGTATTTCAAATATGTGTATATATATATAATTGTACACATTGATCAATTTGTGTGTATATATCTATCTATCTATCTATCTATCTGTCTGTCTATCTATCTATCTATCGATCTATCTATCTATCTATCTATCTATGTTTTACATATGTTTGAACATTAATACATTGTAAATATATATATAGTTATATATATATATAAACAAATATATATATATATATATATTATATATATATGCGCAAATCTAAAAACTATAAATGAAATTATTAATACAACATTAAATAGGAAATGTGCCAGTGCTTAAGGTTTTTCCATCCGTGTGAATTGTGGGATTACCCAACATCTCCGCTTCACTTCCAGGACCATCTCAGCTCTCAACGTTGCTTCGGAACTTGTCGGTCGCGTTTGGGTCAACTCACGAGTTTCGAGGCTAGTGGCCTTCGCCGGTGGAACACTCAGCAGTTGATGTTTGTCCTCAAAATTTGGGGATGTGGTTCCCAATTTTAATAATAGAGCCGTAACTCCATGTTTTGCCAAGACGTGCTATATGGTTCGTCTTTGACCGTGGGTCCAAAATGAGTTTTCAACCGTAGGATTTTTTTACCCGTAAGATATTTATATAAATCAACTGGGGTTTGGACATTATCTTCACCTATCAACAAAGGTGATTGGTGATTTTTAATATTAATTGATTCATCGAAGGAAGTTTAGAAGAAAAACTTCCGACAATGGACAGATGGAAACACAGAGGTGGGAAGAGTCAGAGAGAAGAAGAGAAGAGAATAAGAGAGAATATCAGAGAAGAGAAAGAGTCAGAAGAAAGAAGACGCAGGTGCGTGAAAAGGTAGGAAAGTCGCGATTCACTGTGTTTTTCCAATGGTCGAAAAATAGGCTCGCTAAAGCGGCGGGTGCGGAGCCATCTGGCCACATGAGAAATGAACAATTGCATGCCGTTGTGGCGCGAAGCACATTTCGAAGTCAACATGTACAAAAAAACGCGTCAGCTTCGGAGCACTTTTAACAATTGACATGTCGAAAAAGTGCATGCCAAAGTGCACGCCGTTGTGGCGCGAAGCACATTTCGAAGTCAAAAGTGTTAAAGTTCGGAGCACTTTTGGAAGTTCAGATGTCGAAAAAGTGCACGCTGTTGTGGCGCGAAGCACGCTTCGAAGTCAGAATGCTACAAACACCACATGATCGTGCCACTTTTGGATGTTGAATGTTGAAGCGTCGTTGTGTGGCAGGCGCAGGGGATTCTGCACCCTGCAAACATGTGGATTTTGTAGTATGTCCAAACACGATGGCACGCGTGGGACATATGAATAGGATCTGCAAAGATGGATTCCGCGTGGCAGGTGCAGTACAAGAGACATGTTCGTCAGAGATGTTAGGAGGTCAGGGCGCAGAATTGCGTCGTTTTTGATGTTGTCATGTTCAAAAACTGAGACAGTCTCGCAGAACAGCTTCGTTTACAAGCTTGCAGATAGATAGATAGTTAAATGGATAGATACATAGATAGATACATCCAGCAGTTGTGGTGAGGTGACCACTGCAACCATCGCAATCACTCCAAAAAACACAACTCCAACCATTTCGGTCCATCAGTGGGTTCGCTCTACCATCTGTGATTCAAAACAACCAACCTCTCCTATAGGTTTCCTATTTCTGAAACTTCCACCACCGCCGTGCGCGGTACTACTGGTAAAAAATAATTGGCTTGAAAGAACTTTGAGAGAAAAGCATTGTGTTTACATCACCAAACATGTGTTTGTTTTCCATTGTTTTCCTGTGACCGTTCCCTGTAGACAAGTTTGGGAAATCCAATGAAATCTTACATATAGACCAAAACTAAGGGTTACAAAGGCGGTCATGAGCAAAAATTATTGCTGTAGTTCGTTCGCTACATCGCTTTACATTGTATACATGCATGGTTTTGTAACATGTCGAACAATCTCTGTTGATTGGGAGACCCATTTCAATTCATCTCCACATTAACACTAGGGGCACTTCATGGTCAGCAATCTGTTGACCACTGTTTTTCTTCAAAGGGCGGCAGGATTTTGCCTGAGAACGGCCTGTTGCGCACCTTCTGCCTCTAGAGATTCTGCTCATCTCATTGGATCATTATATATATATAGATCAAAGCAGCAGGATTGAAGGCCAGGCTGGCCTTCACAAAGTAGATGTTTCAAGACGCGACGCAATATTGAAGCGCGCCACTCCGGGAATGGGTTGGGTCTCTGGTTGCCCGGCCACTTTTGGTAATTAATTTTTGGTAATCGCTACGCTGTCGATTTGGTGATCGCTGATTTCATCTGGTAGAATCAGGAAACATGTGAAAGATTATTTCTCATGCGCAGCCTCTGCTTTCCAGAGCCAGCAAATTCTGTGGTCAAAAGCACATACTCTAGGCCTTTTGGGAGCCCCTGGATTCACATCATACAATCCCAAATGGCTGCGAAAAACAACAACCCCTTCACCTTCAATTTCACCATCAAATCACGCTACTATCGCTTTAAGTAGTTCACCATATCGTGTTCCATTGTTTGCGACACATTTTCATGTAGAGGTTTCTGCATGAAACTTGAACCTTGTAGGTCATTGCTCTCAAGTAATTATGTATCGCGCTTTTCCATCGTATTTCTGAGGGTCTCCAATTTTTGTATTGTTTTGGGCCGGGGAATTCACATGGGTCAAATTTAGCTGGGCCGTGAGAAACACACGTATACTCCAGTCTAAACCCTTTTTTGGCCAAAGTTTGACCTGTCAGAGGTCATTCTCGTCCTCCTCACCATGATCATCATGATCACCATGATCATCATGATCATCATGATCATCATGATCATCATGATCATCATGATCAGCATGATCATCATGATCATCATGGCCATGAGCGTGATGATGGTGATGATGGTGAGGGTAATCGTGGTGGTAATGTTGATGGTAATGTTGATGGTGATGTTGATGGTGGCAATGATGATGATGACGATGATGACGATGATGATGATGATGGTGATGATGATGATCATGATGATGAGGAGGATGATCATGATCATGATCATGATCATGATCATGATGATGATGATGATGATGCTGACGATGACGATATCATCAGCAGCAGCACCACTACCACCACCCCAACTTGATACCTACACTTGATGTTGGCATGTGTTGGGATCCCCACTTCATCCTCTCGCTCAGGTATCAGCCGATCAGCCTATGGGTCGGAAGTGAGGTACCTTTATGGGCCCACAATACTGCAACTTAAAGGGGGTGATATTTCTGGGGGTTGATCATTGACCGTTCTTGAGGCATGTTTTTTTTCATAAACCATCCGTTTAGGGGGTGATAATTCTGTCCATACTCTTCACTTGGTACTGGAAAGTTGTTTTAGTCTACAACCCCTACATATTTGACAAATGCATTTGCCACATGTAGCTCTGCAAGGACCAAAAGGCAACCGAGTCAGATAGTCCATGTCCGAGGACCCTGCATATATGGTACATGGCTATAAAACTTGGCAAATTGGCTCAGGGTTTTTGAAGGAAAACAAAAAGGTTTGGGCAATTAAAAAACCAAAACATCCCTCCTGATTGTGGGGGGGGGGACCCCCCCCCCTCTCGTACATTTCTGCATTTGTAGAAGT
>Ga0126342_10007170_pt1 | contig 19868 bp, 17 predicted proteins | sample Cyp1metagenome_FD_92528 | JGI IMG/M metagenome (GOLD analysis project Ga0126342, IMG submission 92528) | Coral microbial communities from Lord Howe Island, Old Settlement Bay, Australia - Cyphastrea 1 metagenome | ecosystem: Host-associated > Invertebrates > Cnidaria > Coral ... | reverse complement strand
TTAAGGGGGCTTCAAGGTGAAGGGGGCTTCAAGGGGGCTTGAAGGGGGCTTGAGAAGGGCTTCAAGGGGGCTTCAAGGGGGCTTGAGAAGGCCATTTGAAGGGTACCTTCGAAGGTGGTGGCTCGGATCCAGCCCCATGATTTTTGTCGTGAAGTTCGACATGTTGGAGTGAGCTTTCATTTTTGGCCTCTGAACTGGAGAATGAACGTACAGTAGTTTGGAGCCGAAGAGTTTGAGTACAAAGATTCGCTTCAGTTTTGGTGATGTCTCATCACCTACCTTTTTTTTTCTGGAAGAACAATTTATTATTTTGATTATATTTGGATTTCTGACGTGATCATGGAACCGCGGATACTTCTTTTGTCATTGCGGATATGGACGCTATTGTCCATACTGGATATGAACATTTGTATTGTGTCTGAGAAAGTCAATGAGGTGGAACGCCATGTCGAAAGTGGGTTTGAAAATTGCTCACCCTGAGGGTGACCTGGAAGGGTGACCTACAGTGAGCGACATGTCATTCTTCATCGTGAGGCTTTTGTGGAGTTTGATGCACGGAAGATTGGTGAACAGCATTCAGCATGTTGTTGGAAAGATCTGTGCATTTGACCCGCAGTTTGACCACACGATATCCTACAATACCGTGTGTCTGGTATCTGCAACCTTTATGCCTTTTGGGTGTCAGTGATTGATGTTGACCTGGAATGTGATGTATTGATCAGTTCCACATCTTATTCCGGATCCTGCCTGAATCCGGTACGGCCTATGGCTTGAGCTGAAGATACATACATTGGTTGGACATTGAGATCTTTTAGCATGTCTTTGACATCGAGCAGTTGAACTCTCCAAGTGATGAGAGCATACAGCTGGAAACTTTGGATAAGGGTTTGTATTAGCTGAAGGCATCTGATGGGGAGAACATATCTGATTTGAGCTTTTGGACAGCGAGATGCATTGGTATTGTGAAGACAATGATCACATTAGCGCATCTTATTTGTCCGAGATTTTGCCTGATGAGATGCTTCTGCATTGTGAGGAGAATGCTTACATCGTCATCATGATATCCGGATACTTGATCTGGACTTTGTGTTTTATCATCCCAGATGACGATCTTGTTCTGCAACGTGAGTTGGCTATTACAGTGGTCGAAAGAGTGCAGCGATACAACTGTATTTGGCTGACTTACATTGAGGATGTCGAACAGAGGATCTGTTGTCCATTGAGGTTGGAAGCTGTGAGATGTCATCTCTATGCGACGAGCTGATTTGGAGATGGAACTTTGTGTTCCAATGATGTTTTGCATCCAGAAGAACATTGTACAGAAGATTGTGGATGAAGCACTTCGTTCTTGAAGAGCTACGCGACCGGTTTAGATGTTTAGTAGAGCCTAACTGCGTTAGCCACCGTTAGGTTAGCGTTAGTCAGCGTTAGGTTAGCGTTAGCTAGCTGGTTTTCCACGTTTGGATGAGAACCAGTTCGTTTTGAGAACTTTTGGAAGTGTTTCGATGTTTTTGTCGCTAGGTGAATTTGTAGGTTTGTAGCAGCTGGAATCGTTTCAACAAACCTTTTCTAGAAGAACCAAGGTTTGTTAGCTGGAAACCTGGAATCGAGTTTACCAGTTGAGACATCGGCTCAAGGGAGTGGTGTCGTAAGTTCATTTAATGAACAGAGCCGCAGTGTCACCTAGTTTAGCATAAAACAGACAGAGAACACACAGGAACTTGGGACGTTCCTTTCCTTTCGGTTTTGTTGTGTTTTGTGTTTCCCCGTTCCTGTGTGTGTTGCGTCTGGAGCGAAAAGAAGGAGTCCGACGTCAGCATGTGTGAGTCGAGGGTGAAACAAGTTTCTTGACACGGCAGTGCTTTAGTGTAATTAGGTTTTGTGACTACACACTTTGCGTTCGCGTTTGGCGTCCGTGTTTTCCCGCGTAGTCCTGTAGTTGTTAATGGAAGCGTTGCGCACAGCGTATGGTTTTTCACAGGAGAAATACAGTCACACTGCCCTGCAATAGTTCCTTTGGACACAACTGCCATCTTTGAATGGGAAGTGGATGGACCCTTTGTACCACAAGACAAGCCCCCCCTAGCCATTGCCATAGTTGTGTATGTAAACCGCTCCCGCAGATGCGTCGTTACCAACTTGTCTTGGTCAATAGGCTGAAGCTCAATCTGGTGGATAAGGTTGCCGAGTGTTTCTCCTCGCAATCTAAGCATCACAAACCAACGCGGAATCGATTTTTTCCCTCTCCTGCTACGTTGGACATCCTTTATGGGTGTGCAACCGACGCGTATCGGTCCCCCCTGTGGCTCTGCGCCTCCCACGATGGGCGGGCAATACTGGCACACCGCAATAGAGAAACCAAGGTAGACTTTGCTCAAGCGGTGTATGAAGGACCCTACAGAAGAGGAACTTGCTGGAGCCGCGGAGAAGCTCGATACAATGGTTGCGCAGTTGCAGCTCTGCCCAGATTTCTTCTTCTCCCCGGCCAGCTTCGGCCCTCTTCCGGAGCTGTGGTTGCAAGCCAAGCTCACCATCGAGCTTCAGCCTTTTCAGGATAAAATGGCCCGGATCCTCTATGCCATAGCTGTTGAACTGTGGCTCAGAAAGGGGGAAGCTGACATCCAACGCACCCTCGATGGTGGTGCCCGGAGCATGACTTGCCGAGCACCTCGCTCAATACATTAGCTACCTCTCATGCGGCAAGCAAGTGAATTGGTCACTCCTCACATTCAATGTCTGCTCTATGCCACGTATTGGGTAAGACCGATTTTATCTGAGCTCTTGGGTGCGGCGCAGGAACTATCGGGTCCCAATAAAAACAGAGCCCCTAGTGGGCCAGTTAAAGCAGTGGTCAGCCCGACGCCGCATTCACGGGTTGTATCTGGAGTCACCGTGGTCAGCCGCATCTCGGCCCTCATTTCTCTTCCAGCGGGGCAGTGCTGGCTCCTATCAGAATGTCCAGAAGGTTTACATTCAAAGTGTGCGAAGTACCCCGCCGCCACAGTCAGATGAGGCCAGTGGCGAGACTGCGGGAGCCCGCACTGATGGCAACCTTCTGGCGGTACGATTTGCCGACAATCGTGCCCCTGGCACGACATGGGATATCGACACTGAGTATGCTCAACGAAACAGCTTTAGTGCCACGATTGAGGGGTACAGTAACAATCTGATTCAGCCAGCGGTGATGTTGAGCTTTGTCCCTATGGGAGCGACGCGGGTAGTCCTGGAGATTATCACCCCATCTGAGAATGGCATCACAGCCGAACGTTGGAGGAAAGATGCTGCGGTGTGCCCTTCCAATTGGCCCACTGATTATAGCTTGCTGCGTGCGTGGTACCTTCAGGGTAGCCTGTACCAGTTCGCCTTAAGTCAGTATAAAAAGATTGGACACCGGCGCATGTTTGCTGAGTGTACACTTGATTTGGAAACGCTGGCAAGTCGTGTCTTCTTCCCTCGGCCTGCAAACTATCTGTCTCAAGTGGCCATCAACCAGCAATGGGCCAACTTTGACTTCCCCAATAAGGAAAGTCAAGAAACCTGAAGAGGCTGCCTTTGAGGCGACCAAGCAGAATCACCGGAACACTGCCGCGAGGCGTGAAGCGATCTCTCCTGCCATTTTCGTCTTGGACACGACGTATCACGCGATGCTTGCTGAGGACAAGCGGCACTTGCCCGGAGCAGACCTGATGCTCCTGTCCGCCACAGTGAGCCAAATGCCCCCTGACCCACTGAACGACTACAAAATAGCATTCTTCTGTCGCCTTTCCTGCTTGTTTCACCTGCGAATTGAACTATGTTACAGCTTGTGTCTCACTTGTGTTTCAGTTGCATGTTGATGAGTCGCCTCCTTGGTGCATTCCTGACCCTGGATTGGTCGGGTTTGTACCTCTCTGCCAGGACAAAGTGACGCCCCGGTTGACTAAGGAGTGCACTGCCCATCCTCGAATTTAGTTTGTCATGGTTTTGTCTCACTCATTTTCAGTGGCATGTCTGTAAGTTGTACTTTTGGTGCATTCCTAACCCTGGATTGGTTGGGTTTGCACCGATGCTAGTAGATGTGGAGCCCCTGCATGACTAAGGAATGCACAATGCTGACATGGTGCCTGACTGCACAGTGCTTTGTGAGGTAGTTTCCTGGCTGCCCTATAGACCTCAGCGTTCTGCTCTCCCCGTCTACTTGATCCCTCCTCTCCCTTCCCCCTTGGCTTTGCTTCCTTCTGCCTTCCTCCCTGCGGCTTGAAGGCCCGGTGTTAGGATGATGGTTCAGCAATCCTTGGTGGTTTGCTGCAAATCTCCCAGCCGATGGCTCTGGTCTCTTCATCGGGGCTTACGCTGGTCAGGTTGGTGCGGTTGCTCTGCCTTGCTTGCCCCTTAAGTAGGCTTGCTTGGTTGGGATCTGCAGCATCCGTTGTGGGTCGTGGAGTTTGGTGCCAGGGTAACAAAGCATGGCACCAAACGCTTTGGCCCTGTGTGGGGATCTCCCTCTACACCATGTGGAGTGCCCTGGCCCCCTCTCCTCTAAACTCGGCAGAGATGGTCTTGCATTTCATGCATCGTATGACCCCACCTCCCCTAACCCTGGTCTTCTGGACTGCCGCTAAGTCCTCCCCTTTGACTCTTCTTCGGCCTGTGTCTGACTCTGACAGCCGGTTCAGTACTTTCCATTTAGGATCAGGATGTCTCCATGTCCTTAGATTCAATGTGCCAAATGCTCATCAATTTTGTGATCTTAACGATGATAGAGATAGGTGCCAAGTGCAAGGGTAAGGCGGTGCCTCCACTGAGCTGACCTGTCTCTTCCAAGGCAGAGTACAAAGGTAGCCACACAGGACGAAGCAATTACTAAGGATCGCACTGCTCGTACAGTTATATATAAGCGTTTGCCCAAGCATTGCCACACAATCCTCTATGTTTTGCCGGCGCCTCTAGTCGATTTGTTTAATTCACCCATATGAGTCTGAGCTCCGCTGAGGTTTATTTTTTCAGGTTACTTTATCCACTAAGGTACCACTCTGTCAATGTTCTTTTCTGCCTTGGGGATGGGTGCTGGCTGGTTGGGGGTGCTTCCGTAGCCGGCTCGTGCCATGACCCGACGGTGATCCTGCAATGCTCGGCCCTGGCCACTGTGTCTAGCAGTTGTCCAGTGCCTTGCGCTGTGGAGTATCCCTCGGTACGCCCGTGCAGCAGCAAAGTCTGCGACCATGGCTCCTCGTGCTGTCTTGTTGTGCTACTCATTCAGGTCGCCGCGCTACTCCTCTGGGCACTCAATTTCTTTCAACGATACTAATTCACTGTGATCGATGATTGCAACTTGCGTTGCGTCATTGTCTATGCTTTGGTCGTCCTCCTGATGCGAAGTCTTTCATGAGGTGACGCCCCGGATACATATGGTACGAAGGTGTCTCTATCCGTGGCCAATACAAGTGCAAACTTTCAGGCTAATGCTGACACTCCTTTTACGATGACTTGGAATAATTACGTGAAGACTCTGAATGTGACGAGCCTTGTGTATGCGGTCAGTGTCCTCGTTACGCCATTGCCTTTCAGGATGCCCATGCCGTCAGAGCTGTGAACGAGGATACACACGGAGGAGGAGATCGAACCCCAAGGACTCGTTGAATTGGCCAATGCAATTTTGCTGGAGTGATTACGCACCGCCCTGGATGAATATGATACGAAGCTGTCTGTCTCCATGGCCAATACATTTGCTTATTTTGTCTGGCTGCTGGTGGCCTTGCCCCCTTCGGGGGGCTGCTGTCTTTAATGCCTCGACCAGTGGATGTGACATCGCCTCAACGAAACTCTGCACCTTTCTACTTTGGCAATTACCAGCACTCTGAGTGGGATGACCAGGAAGAGAACTACTGAGAGGACTCTGAGTGACGCGAGTTTTGAGCTGATGTACAGTTTTACTGGTTCTTGCACATTTATGTCTTTAGTGCTTTGAATTTGATTGGCTCCATCTTGATTTGTTTTTTTTGCATGTTTTTGCTTTCTGCATTGGTGGGTTACAAATCCCATCAATGCCCTTGGTGGCGTGTGTTGGTTGTTTGCTTTTGGGCTCCGGCCTCGTTCTGTTTGTTTTGTGGTTTTTGTGGTGCCTTGTTTTCTGCGTGGGTGGATACGCATATCTGACCGGGGGATGTGCACTTCTACCCTACGCAAGGTTTACGGTTTTGTGTATTTGCCACCTCCTATTTTGTACAGTTTGTGCAGAGATAACAGGTATCTCTGTCTCGGATTTCTTTTACTATGTTTACATTCAGGACCGAGCCTTTGAGCTTAATCGACCATACCAGAGGAAAAAAATGGCAGCCTGGGTGGTGTTCTTGTCAATGCGTCTTCAGAAGTCACGGCGTGGTTTGGCATTGCGCTTGACTGCAAGACGCGTGAGCAACTAGGCGCTTTTGATAAGGGCACCAACATTTATGAACTGGAACTTCTTGCGGCAGTTGTTTCGCTGAACTTGTGGATGGAGACAATGGTGATAAGCTGTCAGTTCATTTTGGTGACAATGATGGTGTTAGGTTTCGCTTATCAAAGCAACTTCGACTGGCGTTGATGGTGAGCTACTAATGGAGTACCACTTGAAGCTTGAGACGTTGGCAGGTTCACGAGCATGCTTTGCACGGGTTCTAACAAAAACGAACATCAGCGACTTTCCATCACGTGGTGTCCCTCACCCTTTGCTGGTTGACAATTCTAATGTTTCAGCAGATGTCAGAGCATGCTTGTCAGCACTGTTGGAGTTTCTAAACACAGGAGCTTGCACGATGTGAAATGGGAGAGGCAAGATCGTGCAACCCCCGTGTCAAAACAGAGTGTTCCGATTGCTTGCGTTGCTTCAGCTGAATTTACACACATGGTCGATTTCCCGTAGGGATAGGGCTTTGCTTGAGGGATGTGCTGAGTGTAAATGTTACACGTCAACTCTGGTTTCTCATATGTTTGCTTTGCATGTGTTGATTTGGTTCGAAGTGTCAGTACCCCATATACACATACATATATATATATATGCATATACATATACATATACATATACATATACATTTGCATTTACAAATGCATATACATTTTCATATACATATACATTTACATATACATATACATATACATATACATTTACATACGTATATATATATATATATATAGACACTTATTTATACGTATGAAAAAACACATTTCTTCATTTACTAGTTTATCTATTTACTTGACATGGTATCTCATCCCGTGCGTCCTTTTGATGCATGTTTTTTGCCATTGATGTGCATCTCACGATGTTTTTCTGGAAATTCTTAACCAAACTAATCAACAATTTGAAACATTCAAGTACCAAATGCTGCGCAAATGTTGGTTTCCAACTTCCAGCAATCAGACGAAACAGTTTGTTCAAAGGTCCACCCTTGTGCCACCAACACCACAATAACCACAACAATCACAACAACCAGAACAATGACAACAAACATGTAGTAATAGCATTCAAAATGGAAATTCTAAGTACCAACATGTAGCAAATGCCATGCAACATGAACGTTAGAAGTGCACAAATGTAGCAAATACATGCAAAATGAAATGTTTAAGTACCAAAAATAAGCAAATACCGTGCAACAAAGACGGTGAAGATGCCAAAATGTAGCAAATACGGTGCAAATGGAAGGTGAACACACCGTGCAAAATAGAAGGTGCCAAAATGTAGCAAATACCGTACAAAATAGAAGGTGAATCTAGCAAAAACAATGCAAAATGGAAGGTTTTAGCAAAAACCATGCAAAATGACAGGTTCTAGTTCCAAACAGTTGCAAATACAAGGCAAATGGCACCAGGAAGTGGAAAAAATCTTCAAACAATTCTTCACCAACAAAACCCAACATAGTACGAAGTATGCGTGGTGCGCAGAACAGCGTATGAAAGATGTGTGGAAATGCGACCGAACTTTCAAGTCCCCGCCCGATATGTGCAGCATAGTATGATGTGCAATATCTGCATATCTTGCTCCTGAAAAAACGTGCGCAGTACTGGCCTTGATTGGGGAAACCCACCAAAATCAACACTTGGCTTTCCAATTGCAGTTTTATATGTTTTTGCATGTATTCCAGGCCAAAACACGAAAATCTAGGGGTTTTCGGGATTTGTGTTGGGCAGGAAACATTGCATAGTTTCATCATGTCATTTTTATAGAACATGTTGTAAATCCATTAATTTCAAATGGCAGCATGTGTTGATTTTGAATGGAATTTATTTCAACCAAAACACATTTTCAAAATATGTCCAACTTGGAAGTGTTTGCAGCCGATTAGCCACCCAAGATTTCCGGCGACAATCTGGTGCACAAGGCGTGGGTCTCCGTTTGAATGTACCAAATGATGGTTTGAATGTACCAAACGAATTCGAAAATTTGGTTTGATATTTTTGGGCTTCAAATTTGTTTTTTTGGTGTGCCATTCTATTCATGACAGGTGGAACGATTTGGAACGTGTCTTTGCTTTTGGATGGTATGATGGTATGGTTTGTTCGGCATGAGCAGGTCGAATTTCCCAGCGCAGACGATGCAGCGCGAAGTCCTGCACTGAGTGTGATTTGATTTCCATCACTGTGTGGAACGTGAGATTCGTCCTTCAGGTACAGTTGCCGCCAATCGAATTTAAATGCGCATGAATGTCAGACTTCACTGATTTGGACATCAATTGTGAAAAACATCAAACCACGCCTGTAACACGCTAACATGGAACACATTTTGCCCTTGGAATTTTGCAGGGACTCTGCTTTCGACCACCACCCGGACTTGAGTGCTTTGGCCCAGGCACTCTTCTGTCAACGAAAACGTTATTTAGGTGTTTGAAAATATAACATTTTAATATGGTTCGGTTGTCAATTTTTGCAATATAATATGTTGTGGAATTATTTTCAAGGGTATGGTGCAGGGTTCGGTGCTCTAATGCTTTATTTGGAATGTGCCAGTGAAACTTTGCTACCAAGTCTTTGTGAACTGTTGCAGGATCTCCGCCTAACAGCATGAACACCACCTGCGGTGAAAAGGCTGGCGGTTTGGCAAAACACTGTTGAGTCAGAAACGATAGCTGTTGGATATGGTTTTTTTCTCACATGTTTCATCCTGATTCAGATTTAATCTCTTCGCCCTAATTTTTTTCATACCTCCAAGAAACCATGGTCTTTCTTTTAAGGATTTCCAGAGATTTAGGAGTTCACCGGGCGTCAACATAGGGATGGGTGCACCTTCGCCACAGGACACAGAGGCAGATGGTTGCACCACCAGCACAGTCAGTACAGCACCATCATCACCTGCGTCGTCTTACCATCCGGGCCAGGTGACGTCGGGAGACTTTGGGAACGTCATAAAGCCATGAAAGCCATGAAAACCATGAAAGCAGATAAACAAATACCCTCTGGTAAACTAACATAGCGAACTGGAAAGATCCACCATTTTTAATGGGAAATTCAACTATTTCGACTGGGCCATTTTCAATAGCTATGTCAGTCATTACCAGGGCGGGTAAACCATGATATACCCATCAATCTTCAACCAAAACTCACAAATCAATCGATTCTATCCTGTCTAACCTGATCCAGTTTCTCTGATTTGAAGCTCTCATTGCTGGTACACAGAAACATTATGATCTACTGCTGCTGTTGAACCAATTGGTTAGATTTGTTGATGTTGATGTTGATGTTGATGATGTTGTTGTTGTTGTTGTTGTTGTGGTTGTGGTGGTGGTCGTCGTCGTTGTCGTTGCTGCTGTTGCTGTTGGTATTTGTGTCATTTGCAGGTCCTTCAATCCATGGCTGCTGTGCCGAAGGTGTGGATGCAAAGAAATCAAAACCTAAGATGTGCTAAAACAAAGCCATTCATCCTGTGGGTTTGGGGAGTTTTCGAAAAGAGAAGATTTTCTGGTTTTTGGCGAGACAAGGTGCTGCTATCATGATCGCAACGATAAACTGTTGGTGTTTATGGGCCCTTTTCCACTGCCATGGTTTTGAACCGGAGGTTCTCATTCAATTGCAGCTTCATGAAATGGTTCCAGAGGTGGGCTGACTGGTCGCATGAACTAGACCCCAATTTGCTCAACATGGTAGCACTAGTCACCAGTCTCAGTTGCCAGGCATCGAGTTTCTCTCAAATCTGGACACTTCATGCATCCGTCCTTGGAATTTTGAAGCCCAGCGAATGTTTGATGAGTGTTCAAAATGGATCAAAATGGTAGGTGCTGTCTGCGTTGCCCTTGGTGCCCTTGGTGGCCTTGGTGCTGCCCTGTGCAGGACACGAGCACCATGCCGTGGCCATCTCTGGGATCTGCTACTCATGCGCTGGGAATCTGTAAACCTTGTGACTTCCAGCACCGCACCAGCTGCAGGCATTTGGTCGGCTGTACTTTGATTCTTTTATATGTATATAATATGTATATAATACATGTAATGTATTTATATGTTGTATGTTTATGTTATATGTTTAGAGGTTATATATATACATATATCTTATATTATATTATGTAATTATATATTATTGTTACTATAAGTGTAGTCCTTGTAAGTCTCGAAGCTAATGAGACTTTTGATCCTTTGGGGGTCGATGTTGACAGCAAGACGCCAGGGCGGGATACAAATGCCAGTTCTGCCATCTATGCCCTCCCGGTGAGAATCGCCGTCGCAAGAAACAAAAGCAGGTGCAAAAGCCGGTGCTCCGGTTGAAACGTTTGGGAAGATCGAGGGATCATGAGAGATCTAAAATCTAAAATTTTGTGCCAAATTTCATGTTGAGTATGAATGATCCTGAATGATCTAAGGATATCAAAGGATATCTAGGACTTGTCCTGAGCAAAGTTCATTTTGTCCTGGACAAAGCGGCACAGGCTGCTGCCAAGTTTTGCCGTCGCCTGGAGGCTGCTGGTGAGAAGGTCTGACCTTTCCGATCGGGAGATGATCTCCGGGAACGTTGCGGAACGTTGCGGAACGTTTGACCCGTGTTGAACATCAAAGTGGTTGATTTTGTGATCTACAGTGGGGACTAGTCCGAAAAAAAAAATCTCCGTTTCCAAGTTGAGCTCCTCAAGCTTCTACCTATTCAGGAACATAGTGAGAGCATGTTCAGACTTCCCGAAGTATCTACATTATCTACATAAATCATCATGTTTGTTCTTCGACCTGACCTGTGAAGAGCTGTTGGTCATCCCAAATCCCTCTGGCGGAGATTGAGATTGGGACCATCCCTGGGACCATCCCTGAGAGGTTCCGACCGTGACCGAGCTCATCGCAACCTTGAGATTGAACGAAAAAAATTGAGAGATTTTAGAGGCGATACAGCCACAATGGTGGCCAGGAGGGCTCAGATTCTTTTGATCTCCAACACAAAGCTGGAGATTGGTGCGGAGCTTCAGCACCAGCTGAAACTCGAGAATCTTGAGCGAGCTTCTTTACGGCGAATTCATGACATGATGTCCCACATGTTACTGAACATATCAAGTAAGACTTCTACAAATTGACAAGACATTCCACTGATTTGATGGTTTTTGGTGCCTGATTCTACAGTTGGGTGTTCCTGTCACAGTGCCTCAATGGCAACACTCAAGGCCCGCCCAGATTTACTTGCCTATACCGATGGGTTGTATCTTTTGGGCGCTGATTGATCTATTGGGTAATGCCTGGGCTGTTCCCGCCCAGTTTTTGCTCACCTGGCACTCCCATGGCTCACTGTTAGGGGAGAGTGATGGTCTCCCCTTCTCCTTGCCTAGAGAGCGATTTGGAGAGCCACCCTTGTGAATTTATTGCAGAGTGCTGGGCTATAGGCAATGCACTAGTTTAAAAGGATCCACAGAGAGACTGCCTGTTGACGCAACAGTGCACTCGGGATAACTCGGGACAACTCGGCACAACAAGAAAATGTGTTGCCAAACAGTTTTTGGAGACTTCAATAGTTTTCGGATGCGAGCCAATTGGGCCAGCGATTCGAGACTCTCTTTTTTCATGTGTTCTCTTCCTGTTCTGCCCTGTGGGCTAGTGTCGAGTGACGTAGTGTAGACGTCTTGTAGACGTCTCCGAGTTGCATCGCGAGTGTCTGTTGGCAAGACAGGCCAGGTGCATGCCTTGCTGCGGACTGCAGTTGCTAGGCCCAGAATTCTGAGACACCGGTCCTTGACAGTCCAAACAGTGAATAGCTGGACGGGACCTTTTCGTGCTTTCGATGTACACCTCCGAATTTGTGATTTTTCAGAGGAGAGTTGAGACCTACCAAGTCAGGGATCTGCCTGTTAACTTGCCGTGAAATACCGAATTTAAGCAGTGTTTGCCAGAGAAAGTTTTTCTTCCGTAAGGTTTGAACTTTTGAGAATTCTGGCACCGTTGTTCCTTTTTGCAATTCTGTCGCTCTTCTTTCTTCAGGTCTGAGCTCTGCTTTCAGAGGCCTATTGCCTCAGGACGTAGCAATGGATCATACAGTATTCCAGCTGCGTGTTCCAACAGTCCTGCCCCGATTCAGGCCCGGTGAATGCGGCCTGTGAGCTTCGATGGGAGTTTCGTCCTGAAGCGACGAATCCTACCTGATACCAGCCGAGTTCGGGGGCAAAAATGGGGCAGATCCCCGCACCTGGCCGACTGTAAGACGTGGACGGGGCAAATAGTCAGGTCTTGTTGGCGGAATGGCCATGAAACTTATCTGAAAGTACAGAAATCTTATGAATATCTCCTATAGGAGAATATATAAGGGCCTCGGCTTTCGGCTCAGACAAACTTGGTGTGTTTTCTCTCGTGGGTGAACAACTTGAAACCAACCAAGCAGCATTCGAGCCGACTTGCAAGAGGGCCAAAGCAGCGACGCAGACAGATTCGATTTTCACATTGCAATTTCTTTTACCATGAAAATGCTACGGTGAGTTTTCGCGTGGCCTGTGGCAAATGGCTTCAGGCTTTGATGAAGTGGACTTGACATGACCAATATCTGGTGAGAATGCAAGATGACAGATGACAGAGTGTGTAATTTGACTGAGGTTTTAGGCATAGCAAAGATTTGTTTGTTTCCTTGTCGTTTGGCGTGCGCAGTGCAAAGTAAGACACACATTTGTTTAACCGAAATCTTTTCCTTCCAGGCACAAACGTTTGATGCTCAGAGTCATGTCACGGAGCCAGAATTCATGGCTGGCACATGGCATGGGTTTTTCGATGTTTTTCGGGACACCAAGGAGATGGACGTCAAGCTGCGCTTAGCGCACGCCTTTGGAGTCTATCCATGTCCGATCAAAGATGCGGTCGGATGGCTCAGCTCCAGTCGTAGCGGCGTAGCGTCACCTTTGTCGGTAGCTGCAGCATGCATCGATCTGCGGGAATGGGCACTGAGGTGATATCCTTGGGTGAAGACACCTTTGCATTTTGCGTGGGCAAGTTCCTCAGATTTGCTGTTGGTTATTTTTTTATTAGTATTTTGTTATTGTTATTATGATTGCTATTGTTATTGCTATTGCTATTTTGTTTTTGTTATTACTGTTATCATTATGGTTGTGATATAAGTACTGTAAGGCCTAAGAAGATGAACATGTATATCAAATTATATCATTGAATTCTACAGACCACAAGAGGATCCAATCCATGCTGGTCCATGTTGCTGAGAAGCTCAGGTCGGCATGTGGCGTTATGCCACCAGAGCCGGCAGCGCTTGTGCTTCCTGGGTCGCGAGACCAGGTGCTCCGAACGCAATCCTAATGACTACTAGTGGTCCTGATAGCGATCCTGTGCATCATGTTGGTTTGAACATTTAGGAAGAGAATTCTCAAAGTCGTGGATTCTCAGAAGCATTTGAGTTGCACTATGTCAATCTATGTCGATTAGTCTTGTTGATTTGGTCCTGGCCACTCCACAAGCCACGGGACTTGGACCCTGCAAGGCATCGTATTGTTACTGCTATGACAAAGTCCTGCGCTCGGTCTTCGGCCCGTGGCATCCGACGAACTGTGCTGATTTCATGTTCTGCTCAGGTCTCACAGCGGCAAGCTCATCGCAATTGGCGAGCGGGTTGGGTTTGGAACCCCAAAAAACATCCAAAAACCAGAATCAGATACCACAAAGATACCACAAAGATACCACAAAGATACCACAATCAAATGGATACCACAAAGATACAATCAGATGAATATCAGATGAATCAAATGACACTTAAAAACCCGTGGAGCTCTACATCCTGGCGATTTCAGCGTCCGAAAGTGAAAGCCAAGGTCAGAGGATGGATCGAATCACGCCCAAGGCTCAGAGAACCGCTGCGTGTGCAAATAGAACACATACATATACATATATATATGTATATGTATATGTATATGTATTGTAGAACATAATATATTGTAACTATGTGATTTAAATGCTATTGATAAACTGAACTATGAGTACCAAGTGATGTCCGCTGCAGCTGAGGCAGCACAAATCAGCATCCTTGGTGTCCCAAAGGCGCCATCGCCCCATCGCCGCTGTCAGCAGTCAGCACAACCTGGAGCTGTCAGGATCTGGGAGACAACAAGGCGGACCTCTACAAGGGATGATGGAAGATGGAAGTTGATTGAAGTTGATTGAAGTTGATTGAAGTTGATTGAAGTTGATTGAAGTTGATATGATATTTTACAGGAAACCATAGATTTTCCCATTAAATATGGGGCTTTCCATTGATGAACCAATCCATTGATGATAGTGAATTTATGTGAATTTAGAGGACTTTCAGGACTCTCAAAGCGAGATTGCTTGGGAAGAACCAGGAGAACAAAGCGAGCTACACATGCCGGCCAGGACATCAAGGATGAGACACTGAAAGTGCTGCATCCCAACAAGAAATTGGACATCATAGGCAGTCCGTTTGGATGATGAACCGATGAACCGATTAACCCAGCTTTCAAGACACGGCTGTGTCTCCGCGCAGATCTGGCCTTCACGGGGGATGGAAAGCACCTGGTCTCTTTGTCCAGCATGCCAGATTGCACAGTTCCCTCCCTAGATCCTGTTCGCTGGAGCACCACGACATGTGCATAGAGAGTTTGTATCAGCACAGATGGCCATGGCAAAATAAATCTCTGACACTGAAAATACTGAAAATGGAATGGTTTTAATGTATTTTAATGTTTATGACGTTTTATTACGCACAACGGAATAAGGATATAATTTTTGCTTCACGGTTCAACGCTTGGGCTGACTTTACAGCATGTGTCCTGCTAAGGTGGCGTTCTGGCGCTGGGATGTTGAGAAGCTGATGTCTTCGCACGATCTGCAGATCCCTGTGAAAATGCTCAGCACTCCACCAACTTTCGCGGGAAAAACGACATGGAGATGCGGGAAATTACCACGTACCCTCTGGTAAACTAACATAACTATGGAAAATCACAATTTTTCATGGGAAAACTTACTATAAATGGTGATTTTCCATAGTTATGTTAGTTTACCAGAGGGTACCATTGATAAGAATGATGGTGGCCCAATGGCGGCAAAGTTTCTTCAGTCGCTTTTAGATCAAGTTTTCCAGCCACATTTCGCGAACTGAGGTGAGCCGTGTGCATGTGAACCCCAGCAATGTGGCACAAATCTCCGTAGGAGGGTACCATGCTTAGCTGCCGAGCATGGCCGAGCAGATGCAGTTGCTTGGCCTGAAATATTCATGGCCTCGAGGCATTCCTACCTCCGGCTCTGGGATTTCAATGCTTGGAGTCATTCAGTTTGGGGCCTAGTTCTCTGATTGTTAGATATTGTTGGCAGAGACCTGCTTTCACGATTGAAATGGATGCGCCAACCAGACCCCTCAGGATCAGGGGCTCACTGAACAGCCCTCTCTCTTTCCGTTGAAGAAGGAAAAAGCAATGAAGGCAGGCACACCAACGCGCAGCAATTTTGGTTATCAGTACTTTCAGGTCTGGTTTCTGTTGAAATTTTTGACGCTTGCCTGTTACCTTCTGAATCAGTTCCTCCATGTTCCACCTTGCCTTTTGTTTATTGGTGTGTCATCTTAATTGCCTGCGTTTCGCGGCTCTTGTAGCAGCTTGAACAGGTGGTTGACCATTGCTGGGCGCTCTCAAACTTTCTCTGCGCAGCTAGCGAGGCTTCATGACTGCAAGAAATTCTCCGTGACATTGTCATGCTTGGCACTTTAGCGCGATTGCATTTCTTCAAGTGAGAAGATTGACAGATTGTGGCTTGCAGCGTTTTCTGAGTCTTTAAGGCTCAGTTGAACCCCTCCACATGGTTCATGGGTAGCTTGACTGGCGCTGCCAAGCTGATCTTCAGGATGGACATATTCACATTTTCCAGGACGGTGAGCTGGTGCAGGTGGGAGAAAATCTCGTCGTGAGGCTGCTGTTTTCCTTTTATTCTGAGGTAAATACCTTTGCAAAGAGCATTCACTGCAGATCCAAATCCATATCTCATCTGCATACATCATCATACATAGATATCTCTGTCCGCATGCCAGTATTTTCCAGTCCCCTGAAAATTGCGACGATTCGGTGGTGGTGTTTTTTTCCAAACGCGACGCCCTGCCGGGACTGCCTTGATGTCTAAGGATGTGGATGTCCAGGCACAAATCAAGAAGGACGAGTCCTCAGGTCCGTCATAAGGGATCCCCCATGGGTTAACCATGGGTGGTCCCATGGGTTAAGCTACACGAATTCATGGTAGGACTGGGATGATTTAGGGTTTTCAGCCATTTAGGACACCTACATATGCATCAATATCAATATCCATGGGATGATTGGAGTGAGAACTTACCAGCTCTGGGCTCTGGTGCCCTCGCGATATCTCGCGATGTGCGATCGCCAGGCCCCAAAGCTGAGGAGGCTTGGAGAAACGGCTGGCTGAACGGACGAGGGTTGATAAACCCACTTGGCCTGTTAGTATCTGTTAGTATATATATATATAATATATGTATATATAGTTAGTAGCTGTTAGTATAGATTGCACGAGTATTCTTCAATTCTTTAACGCCAGTTGTTTTGGCTTTAGCGACATTTTTCGCAGGCGAAACAGGTGGCCGCCCTCATGGGTGCGGCGGGCCTGGTGGGTGTGCACGAATCACCTCCAGTACGTCTGACCACAATTTCCGCCGGGCGACCTGTCCCCTGAATTGGACATCGATGAACGATCCGTGTGGACAACGGATCGGGAAGACTACACTTACTGTACTTGTTATAGTGGGGATATTGTAAACAACCACACACACAATCCCGAGGCGACAATAGGATGGCTAGTTCAGGTTGCAGAAAGCCTCCCGCCCTTGAGGCCTGGCTGCAAGGATTTGTTGTGGGCGGCGACCAGGGATACTTGGGCATTTTCAAGATGGATTCCAAAGCGCAGGCGTGGTGACAGCGGTGACAGCGGTGACAGCGGTGACAGCAAACTGACTGTGCGCACTGCTATTAACATATGTGACATATGTGATCATTGTATATCTTTGTAAGGAAAGATGCATGGTTAATTTACATGGCTATTACATGGCTAATATTAACTATTACATATAGATGATCTATTAGCTATTACATGGCTCTTATAGGCTTCTTCCACGGTTCAGGTGGAATCCGTGGGCACCTTCCGGATGCCGGGCGAGAAGGCGGCGTGGCGGCGCTCCGGCGTGGCTTCGGACTCATCCAGCTCTCGGGTCGTTTCAAAATTTCCTGCGCTTGACCTGGGTATATTTAACATAGGCTATTGAACATGGCCATTTATAGTTAATCTATGTTAATCTATGTTAATCTACCAATGAAACATGGTGATTTTCACAGCCATGTTAGTTTACTGCAGGGTAATCATTCATAATCATTGATTTTTCAATATGGGGGGTTCGAAAAAAAAAACATTGGTACCCCAAGTTCGCTGGATGGTTTATTTAACCATGGGATTTTCTCCATCTATTTTCATGGATGATAACTGGGGGTACCACCATGACTTAGGAAACCTCCATATGTTTTCATCATTTTCCATGTCATGTCTGAGCCAAGAGCCATCCGTCGCTGTGAACCAGGCAGTGATGTGGAATCTCAGCACCAGCACCGAGGACAGTCCGTAACTGTTTAGCAGACTTGACAACTTGTTGTTGCAGGACGTGTCATCATCTTTGTGGAATGTTGGTATTTTCCGTTTTTATCAGATATGACAGTCATGTATACATATGTATCATATAACAATCATCAATTTTTTCAGATGCTTAGTTATTCTGACATAGTTTTTCAGAGATCAGTTAAATTTCTGCAGTCTGATTTCTAAGTCAAGCCCAAGCCACTTTATCTGTGGGTTTTGTCATGTTGGCACCGCACCAGGAGAGCAGCTTGGTGATCTTATCCTTTGAAGAGCACGAGACCGAGGCAACCGGATTCTGTTGATATGTCGCGTCGCTAAGGCATGCGCCCTGGTCATGAAAACATTGACTAAGGTTGACTAAGGTTGAAAATTATGAAAAAAACAGATCTGGACGTATGTCAAAATAATCGGTCGTTTAACATGTGATAACACTTTGCGTGTCACATTTCAGAAACTTTCAGGATATCCAAACGTGGCACTGTTGCTGATTCTGCCTCTGGGTAGAGTGGAGGGATGACAAAGCGTCCAGTTGTTGAAGTGTGACGTTTTGATTCTGCCGTCACAGCCCTGGTTTTGAGATGTTCTGAGTTGAATGCTTTGCAACATGATTTTATGTTTATTATTTTTGTTCTTTGGATGCTTCGTACCCAACAGTTCTCACTCCCTACATTTTCCATGTGTTTTGGGCCAGTAGTGATTCGCTATTCTGCTGTCAGGGAACATATTCATATGTGGATTATGTGGATGCGTATGTATATATATATGTTTATACATTATAATATACACATCTAAATCCTTGGTTCCTTGTGTACATCGCTTTTGTGAGGTGTTGTTTTGGTCCCTAGTGGGTTCCAACTCCACTGCCAGTCCATGATGTCGAGCACTGGCACTCGGTCGCGTGGTGGAAGTGCTTCGAGGCACTCCACGGTGTTCCTTGGCGGCATCAATTCCACCATGTTTTTTTTGACACTGTGATGATAGTCAGCCTCAAGTAATCAAACGTGGCTGTGGATAATTCCCTAGTTTTAGATGACTGTTCCATTAACATCTCCATAGGGGATTTTCCAGCCACGTTTAAAGAAAACACCGGAGCGTATGGACTCCCAAAACTGGGTTATCAACTTGACCAACTGACCAGCTTTGGTCATGAGCTTTCAATCATCTTTTGAATTAACTTGCAACTTTGAAGCTGGAGCTCTTTATTCCTGCTCTGGGCATGAGATATCCTCCAGGATTGTCTGATTGTCTGTACAAAAGTGCATCTAAAAGTGCAAGAACCGATTGTCTGTACTAACAAAAACCGTTTAGAGATGGGTTGGCCCAGAACTTACGTATGTTCCACTTATATACATATCATATACATATGTATGTAATGTATGTGTATATATACATATATGTATACAGAATATATACATCATATATATATATATATAGATATGCATATAGATAAAATGTATGTGTATATATTTACAGTATATAAATACAAAGAGATAGTTACCCAGAGTGTAGAATGTGTTTTTGTTTGTTTATCTGTTCAGATATCCTATCATTATTTATTAGTCTGTCATTGTTGTTATTGGTTGTGGTTGTGGTTGTGGTTGTGGTTGCCGTTGGGGTTGTTGGGGTTGTTGGGGTTGTTGGGGTTGTTGGGGTTGTTGTGGTTGTTGTGGTTGTTGTGGTTGTTGTGGTTGTTGTGGTTGTTGTGGTTGTCGTGGTTGTTGTGGTTGTTGTGGTTGTTGTGGTTGTTGTGGTTGTTGTGGTTGTTGTGGTTGTTGTGGTTGTTGTGGTTGTTGTGGTTGTTGTGGTTGTGGTTGTTGTGGTTGTTGTGG
>Ga0126342_10007169_pt1 | contig 19869 bp, 19 predicted proteins | sample Cyp1metagenome_FD_92528 | JGI IMG/M metagenome (GOLD analysis project Ga0126342, IMG submission 92528) | Coral microbial communities from Lord Howe Island, Old Settlement Bay, Australia - Cyphastrea 1 metagenome | ecosystem: Host-associated > Invertebrates > Cnidaria > Coral ... | reverse complement strand
TAGTTGTTTTTTGAAATTTTCAATGATCAACTCAAACCTGAAGTATAACAATGATGATTAAGAAACATGTAAAAAAAAACAATTGGAAATAAATCGAATTGGAAATAAAAAAAATGTTGGATAAAAAAATGGATTTCAGCACAGGGGGTTGATTAATCGGGGGTAGGCCAAAGTGTTTATTAATCTGGGGGGACCACCTGTTTTTAAATTACATTTTTTGGGGGGGGGCAGTGGAGGTTGATTAATTGGGAGGGGTTAATTAATCCTAACTTGACATTATTCATATATAATATGTATTAATATGTTATAAAATAGTAAATATTACATACAACAATATACGTAACATTGTATTTTATGTAGATGTATATATATATATATATATATATTATACATTAAACACATAGAATATATTATATCATTATATATATAATATGTACTGTTATATATGATACATTGTATTTGTTTTTTTTTGTATCACTGTCATCATGTATCGCTCCAAGAAACTTCTGAAATCAAAGTTTTCCAAGTCCAGTTTTTTTTAATGCCCAGACACTGGCACACCAGTCTTGAATTTGATCGGTTGATCATCTATCACAGTTTATTAGAGCAAAGTTGTTTGGAAAATGACCACCAACTTGCTACTATTGTTCTTCGTTTAAGATAATCTTTATTGTTCTTCTTTGTTGGATGATTATCCTCGATTAATTTTTACGATATTTTGTTTGAAAAAAAACGATGCGTTTGAGCCATCCCGGATTGGAAATCGAGGTTTATGCTCCTGTTTTGCCAAGAGACATGTTTCAAGGGTAGTAAACTTAAGAATTCATGCAATTTCATGTTTATTCCTGCAAGTGGAAGGAGAGTATTCATACACCTCAATATAGCCCACTAAAAAAACCAGATGTCGCCCCACAGCTGTTGCCATCAATATCCATTATGGTGTGTCTGCAAACAGGGTATCCAAAAATCTCATGGTTGATCAGACCTGTCCCCGTTCAAAACTGTCATAACACTGGTCCATCCCCACTTCTTGGCACTTGGAACGAGACTGCCTTTCTCCAGATAGCTGCATCGACCCTGAGAATGACCCATTTACAATAATTCCACATACCAGCAAAGAATCATCACCCCAAGACAGAGGGAACATTTCACTTCTATCATCTATCCCAACTAACGCCAACTAATATATATAGATCATGTCTTTAGGCTGGAAACGAACAGGGATTGGTAAATGTCCTGGTTTTGGAGATTTTGAACATCACCCCTAGATGGTTAATGGAGATGAGACACTGGGTCGTTACCACGTTTTACATTAATTAACTACGTCTTGTATGACATTAACGCCGGTTCAAAATAATTACGTATTTACGGTTTCCTTTCTCCTCTAAAATAATGGAGAATCCAGATCCTTTGTTCTCTTCTATAGAATAGAAATTCTCTTTTTGTGGTTATCCTCAGTATATTCCATTATTACCCATAAAATCCTCATTAAATTCCATTGTTTTTTAAATAATGCCCAACTTGTGGAATCATCGCCCAGGCGGCACCTGTGCTGGAAGAGCAGGCGTCGGAGTTCGAGATTGCCCAGGTGGCCCTGGAGGAGTTCCTGGTGCCTCGGCTTCAACTGGGAGAAAGGAACCCCAATATTTTGGCTAATTCACAACAAAAAAATATAGGCCTTGAACCAACCAAAACCGTGGTTTGAAAAATACAAATTGGGATTTACCTAAGCAATGTTACCATGGGATTTAACCAGCATGGGGATTGAATATCAAGTTGGAATTTGACAAACATTAGGATTTAACCAACCAGAATTGAGATTTAACCAGCACCAATTGGGATCAACCAACAAGTTATTAACATGGGATTTAATCACCAAACATCAACCTGGGATTTAACCAGCAAACGTTAACATGGGTTTTAACCGACAAACATGGGGATTAAACAAACACAAATTGGGATCAAACCAACAAACATTAACATTGGGATTTAACCAACAATTGAATGGATTTAACCTAAATCAATAGGATCTAAACGCCAAAAATAGGGACTGCAAGAACAAATATGGTGTTTTTTTTTTTAATGGGGGGTTCAGGGAATTTCGGTGGGACATGGAAAAATGAATTCGATCGACTTCACGCCCTTTCACCGGAAATATGGGGTACCTATCCCAAACTTTCCTTACTTGGGGTTCGTGGATCATTTTGACTATCGATCCAGATAAATGACGACTACAAGGTGGACCCCTCCAGTCACAAGTTGGTTAGAAAACTAATCCAAGATCGTTCAGGAATAAATATACATATGGTCATATTTATGTTTACATTTGTATGTATATATATATACATAAATACATTGATTTATATTCGTGTATTTAAATATATATATATATACGTGTATTTATATATATATATATATTCAGTTATATATATATAAGTATTCATTTATATTCACAAATATATATATATATTTGAATATATTCGTATATATATATGTGAATATATTCATATATGAATAAATTCGTATGTATATATATATTTATTTAAATTATCCCCAATAATAAATTCAACACTGGTCCTAGTTGCCAATTAAGCTGGGGGCCGTGGGGCATCACTTTGTAGGGAGTATCGCATAGTCTTCATGCAACGTGTGATAAATTCAATTGACTTGCCTTGTGGTTATTTAACATAACTATGGAAACCATGACCATGACCCATAAATAGATAAAAAATCGATGATTTGCACGGAAAAATGATGGTCATGGTCATGAAAAGTTGTTGGGTTGCGCAAAATCATTGGAAAACCATGACCATGACACATAATTTACCCATTCTCCGTCACCTATGAACAATGAAAAAAATGATGGTTTTCCACGTAAAAACCATCAATTAACCCGACGGTATATTGTGTTCCATTGTTGGAGATGGGTGGCTCACCGGCAATATATGCACCATGGATCATCAGGGCGTTTGATGATTTCTCGTGGGGACCATTTTACTGCCAAGTGATTATGTTTCCACATTGCTGTTCCACATTACTACCGTAACGCAGTGAGCCTTGTGGAGTCGCTGAGCGTGTCACAGTTTCGTCAGGTTTCCTTATGTTTCTGCAGCATGTTTGCATGCATTCCCTGTCATCTAAGCATTTTTTCTCCAATGTACGGCATTGTATTTTTGTGTACAAACAAATCCATGCTGGCACAAAGAATCCAGACATGATTCTCAAATTGGTTTGTCTGAAAATAGGGGACCCACAAATTTGATGGTTCACCATGGAATTTTTCCATTGGAAAGGCTGCTTGGGGCCTATGCCTATCCCCCATTTTTGGACACACCCAAATATAGGGTATATCCTATGTTTTGTTGCTTGCATTCTGGAACTGCACTTGATGGTTACCAGGTGGGGCCAAGGTTAGATGTTATACTGTAAGTTGATTTATGATTCCCATTGAACAAAAAAAACGTGAAAACCCTAATTATCCTACGAGGTGAGGCCCCAGTGATGTTTCTCAGTTTAGCCCATGAACTATAGTTATATTCCCCATAAACCCTATTTATCCCAGTGAACTAAACCAACTTAGCTATTTTTTTGAGTGCACTGCCAGGATATGTTTAGCGGATGAGAAAAGCAGATCGCCATAGCTGAGGGCCGTGTAGAACCTCCGGACCGTTACGGACCTCTGGCTGTAGAATGTAGCAATCCATAGTGATATACGATGATAGACACTGAATTATGATGATATGAACTGATTGTATATGCTGTATATATATATTTATGTACTTACTAATGAACATGTGAATGTGTCAGAGATCAACATCAGTGAATTAAACATCAGTACCTGGAAAGATGTTATGATGTTATATCGCTGTTGCTAATGTCAGTGGACTGGTTGAAGGGTTGTGTTCTTCCAGGAAACATCAGTTGTTGGATGATCTGAAGCAGACTGGCTGGTTAAGTATTAACCTGTCGAATTTGATGGCTGTTGTTTTTATCCTTACTCACATGTATCTGGATCTACTTACATGCATGTGGATTTGCCACAATCTCCAGCCATGTTTCCTATGTCCTGTAATCAATTTGGGATGATTATTCCCACTAGCATGTTGTTTTTTGTTTTGAACGCATCGAAAAAAGTACTACACAATTCTGCAAGCCAAAGGTTTTCCGCTTTGTGCATCGTGTGTCGATGACCTGCGGTAGATTTGAGTTGGTCAAACAATTGCGCGGAGAAGAAGAGTTCCACCATCGATGAAGATGATGTTATGATGGATGTCTAGAGACCCATTTGTAAATCGTAATTTATAAGTGAGTAATTATCCCAGTCACCAGTCAATTTTGTAAACCATCCGCTTTGCTTGGAACACAATTGATTTCACGGCAAGGGTGGAAGGTACCACGTTGAAATATGTATATACATATATATATAAATATATTTATATACACACAAAATAAATATCTATGTACATAATCTGTTGAACCTCTCGACCAAAGACTGACGGCCTAACCAGACTCTTGAGTGCCAATCAATTTATCTACAGTAGGCCCAACATGACCCAACCCTATTTTGTTGCCTCCCAAGTGGCTGTGTTTCATGAAAGGATTTGAACTGAATCAAAACATCCTGGAGTCTTCAAAACCTTTCAATCCAACAGTTGCCAAATGATCATTGGACAACAAAAACACGACTGTCATCATTTGGCGAAGAATGCTGGACACTGGATGCACTGAATAAACGGGCATTTCAGACCCCAGCTGGCAGATTCATAAAAATATGTTCAATATTACATACTATCAGTCGGCTGCTACAATGCTGGGCACCCAAGATAGCTAAGTTGAGTCGTGACTCCAACTATTGGACATGTTGGTGCACATATCCGCAGTATTCTACAGCTTCGTGGGTTTACGAAGCAACTTATAGACAGACACAACCCCTGGGTTAGTCTCCAGCGAAAACAACAACTGGAATCCTGGAAACAATTTTTCATTGAGATGTAAGCTCTAGGGCTCTGTATTTTTCTTCGATGTTTTCACCAGTCCCCAAAAAATATGGTTATCTGTGGTTACCCCTGAATCATGAATCCCATCATATCGTTTTGAAGGTTTGGGAGATATCAATCAATTAACCCCCCAAACAAATGGTAATTATAAACCAACATATGGAAGTATAAACCAATTGAAGATTAAATTTACGTACAGTAATATGGTAGTTTTGTAACTTTGATATAAAGATAGATATTCAGTCACTTCATATCTGCGGGGTGCTCCAGCAGCTGCCCTTGGCCACGCAGATCATAGCTATTTCCCATCACCGATGGACTGGAGAGCGCTGTCCATCTATCAGCTTGTTACGGCCGGGCAGCCCTTTCTGAGAATGGGCTGCTACCTAAAGATTGAGTGGACACCTGCACCAGCGTTTGTTTTGAGAATAGATTTAGAACATTATAGAACTATATAATGTTGTAATAAATATATTGTACAATGAAGTATAGTAATTATAGTATAGTATAGTAAAGTATAGTATAGTACAGTACAGTACAGTACAGTAGAGTATAGTATAGTATAGCATAGTATAGTATAGTATAGTATAGTGTGTGTGTATATATATATATGTATTATACGTGTACACATAGACGTATTACATTGTGTTATATTACACATAGCTTAGAACCAATGCTACCAGTACTTGGCACGATGAACATCCAGCTATACCAGCTAGGGTGTTTTCATCAGGATAACAATGGGTACCAGGGTTTGGCCCCTTGATGCCTTTTGGGTTTCCTGTGGTGAAGCAAACATATAATGTCTTTCACACACTGAGACAATTCAGGATTATAACTAAGATATGATAAACTGATAAACCATGTATATATATAATTATATATATATATATATACATATGGGGTCAAATTAAGGATGATGAATGTTTTTCGTTTAAGATCCCCCAAGATCGTCATCCCTTCATTTTGAGTCACGCCCATTTCAACCTCGATGGGGTTCCCCTTAAGCGGTTCTGCCGAGGACCGTTTTGCAGACGGGGATCCGAGGTCGGGGGGCGGACTGACCATTGGGATTTCACATGTTAACAGTGTACCATGCGATTTTATGGGATTTTAGAGTAATTCAATGGGAAATTCATGGGATATCCCCCCTGGTTATGTCAACATAGCTATTGAAATGGCCATTTATAGTGGATTTATCCATCAAAAATGGTGATGTTCCATCGTTTTTTGTATGTTTACCAGAGGGTACCATGGACCATGATATACATCATGTTGGTATCATTGGGTTTTTAAAATGACTACCATGGATACAGTTAGGGTACCATCTATGTATCCAAAATTGGTATCATGTAACATAATGTATGATTATATTCCATTATCCAAGATTTGAATGTGATTATATATACCATTGGGAACTTGTGGGCATTTATGTGATATGTATGTGTATATATATAATATACATATGCCGGATGTGTTTCCTGGCACCATGTTCTGGCGCCATATTCTGGCCCCATGTTCTTCCACCTGCCAGAAACAACGAAGTCCTCTATGGTGGGTTCGATGTGAGAGACATGACTTTCAGGTGGGAACTCTTGGGGAAAACAAGGGTTCGGCATTGGGCAAGACACGCATACCCTCTGGCAAACATACAAAAACTATGGAAAATCAGCGTGTTATAGCTGGATAAATCAACTATTTCGATGGCCTTTTTCAATGGCAAACTGTTAGCTTGAGGGTACCAACTGCCAAGCCCTTGTAGAGGGATTTGGGATGAAACATGATGAAAGATGAAGGAGGACCCACCACACTGGTTTACCTTCAATGGATTGGGACTCACTTGTGGGAGAATGACACATGCATACTGAGTACCCTCTGGTAAACTAACATAGCACTGGAAAATCACCATCTTTAATGGGGAAATCAACTATAAACGGTCCATGTTCAATAGCTATTTTGACATAACCAGAGGGTATCATACTGGTTGTAGCCATCGCATACCCTCCGGTTTTCTCAAGTATTCATTGGAAAATCCACCAATGAAAAAAACTTCGATCATATTCCCAGCGAACGAAACCTCCATTGATTTGGATTTCCCAGCTTGCCACGTTTGATTACTGGGGGGTATATCCCATTGAATCCCATCAATTTGATCATCAGTATTGACCATTATAAAATTGATGGGATATAATATAAACCCATGGTCTTTCCCATCAATTTGACCATTATAAAAATATTATAAACCACTATGAAAGACCATGGCTACCATAAAAACCACTAGCCATGGATTGTGAACAAATTCTTCCCCATCCGGGTGATCGGATCCCTTTCCGAAAGCCCTGGACCGTCGTGTTTTGCCATCCTCTTGGTGGACACATCATATCACAATAAAGCCAGATATATGTAGAAATATGGAGGTTTCCTAAAATTGGGGTGCCCCTAAATTTTTCCATTTCTAGATGGATTGTCCATGTTTGATCCATCCATTTTGGGGGACACCCATTTATGGAAACCACATGAAACCACCAGATATATGGATTATGTCATTGAATGTCCTGATTGTTTTTGGGGTGTTCAATCTGGACAGAGCCAATAAGACTCAATAATATAAATCGACAGGCATCATAGAATCATGTATTGATCAAGAGAAAAGTGATGTAACAAACTACCTTAACAATCATTTGGGGTGCAATATGTTCATCCCATGTCCCTAATAGGTCCCAAATATGTGGAAAAAAACATACTAATCAATTGGTTTGACCCAGCTAGCGTGGTGATCTTCAAAATTGATTCAACTTTTCGAGAAGTTCGACCATAAAGTACATGTTCCCATAGGCATAGATGAAACTAACATACACAGATAAAACCTCACACAACATCTCATGGTTTCTCTCTAAATCGTCACTTTCTGCAGGTTAATTGAACCGCAATTTGTTCAGGAATCCACACCACATACACATACAACGGATTGACATGTAGATGTGCCCATGATTGGCTGCTAGCCTGGTTCCCCAAATCCCATTGTTGATCATCCTTATCCCATTAAAATATATATATATATGTATTAAAATAGAATATAATGTGGTTTAATATAAAGCTCATTAATCACATGCCCTTCATCACGAATGATACGCTCAAGGCATGGCGGAGATTTCGTAGGGCTTCAAGGGAAGCTGGACTACATCAAGGGCTTGGGATGTCAGGCTTGGGATGTTCTGCTTGAAAAATATCCCCCAAGCGGAGGGCATTTCGAACAAGAAAATTTGGCTATTGTCACTTTGAGCCACAAGACATTGTTCACAATTATTTTATCAATTTTTGGTATACCGTGGTATACCCATGGTATACCCAGGATACCCGTTGGACAACCCAGGATACCCATGGGACAACCCATGACGTGTAATCCATGGGAAATGGCGATCCCATTGGATTTATCGTGATGACGATCCCATCATCCGCAGGCGATTTGGATTTCACCTATTTTCCAGAACGGGTCAGGGGCCCAGAGCATTGAGATGTCGCCATATGTTCGCCCATGTCTGATGTGCATTACTGTCGATACTTTGGATGCGAATCTGTTTCCGATATTTGTGGTCAAATAAATTCGACATCTACGGTCGATATAGTTCCAGACTGGCATCTTTCAGCAAAAATTATATATATTCCGGCTCCATTTGTCGCAGTGTGTGGCAGATCGGTTCCTTTTTTCAGTGTTTTCCCTTCACTTTCAGGGTTTGAAAATCGACCTTCAGATGGTCACTCACCTCACCCAACATTCAGCAGGGGCCTTTGTATTTCCGCACTTTTGCACACTTTCCCATAGCCATGTAAGAAGCCCTACATTCAGCCGGGATTGCGAAATGCCCAGGTTCAACTTCTATCATCAGTGCGCACCGGTTGGAAGACGCCTTTGATTGTGATTTTACGGCTGTTTTTTAAAAGGATTTTATAGGTATTTTTATGATACAAGGATACCAGCATGGGCCTTACACTTGTCATTAGTGTGGTCAAACAAAACATGTTTTAGATTCTTAGATTCGTTCTTTGCACTGTGAACCTACTTTATATTTATAAGTATCTATAAGTTAAGGCACTCCTTATGACAATCCCCCCAAACACACTAAACTTGTGACGACATGCATGCACTGTAACATTCGACGACCATTTCTTGGCAGTATTCCCAATTCTACATGCCTCTGTTTCATACAGTAACATTGTAATGCGTTGAACGCGGAGCGGTATGTATACATATTTACTTTATATATATATTATCTGTAATATAATATATATATACATACATACATAAAATCAGCACCAATATACCCCCAAGTTAGATGGTTCATCCTCTTGCAAACCAGAATCAGGAACATGTCACAAACATGGTTAAGACACTGGATGTGTTTCTTTTTTTTTCTTTTCTTTCTTTCTTTCTATCTGTCCCCCAAACTCATTGGTTCAATAAACATGTGTGAGACATTTTAGACAACTAAACAGCCAGGTCTCTTCACTTTTCCGAGCCACCAGAAGGTGGTGCCCCCAGTATCCCCCAGTTATGCTTGTTTGTTGCTTTATAAACGCATATATATATATATATGTATACACATATCTATACATATATCTACAATATATATATATATATATATATTATATTATGTTTTAGTTGCTTAGTATCTACATATATCTACCAGAAACCCCACAGTGAACTTGGAGTTATGCCAAGTTTTGCTACCAAAATCAGCGAAGTTTCACATCCCATTGTTCAATCCCCCAGCATTTTTCTAGGTGGACAAATCGCCATCATTTTTGGGGCACCGCCTTTCAACACCCCCAACAGGTACGCACAGCATGACTTCACGGTCTTAGATCGTCGACTGGGGAGCCTCGAAGAGCTTCGAGTCAGGGCGAGCCCAGTGTCAACCGTCAGTGGGCGGCCAGTCGGCCAGGATCGGCTAGATCCAAGCTCTAAGAAAATGTGGATAATATATGATAATATATATGGGATCATGATAAACCTGTAGGACCTGCGGGAATCCATCATATAATTAGCAAACTAATACAAACTATGTATATATATACACACACCATAATATACATATTTATGCTTACCAGTCCCTTTTCTTAATAAGTTTATATAAAAGTTGAAATCATGGATGAGAATTAGCCAGTTTGCCAGTTCGTACTACGTGCTGTTTGGTACTTCGGCAAGCAGAAGTGGGTTCTCCGGATAAATTATAACGACCTCACGGCAATGTCACTGGTCTGATGTCAAGGTCAGTGATGGTCATTGAGTTATTTCAATTACAAATTATATACATCCCATTACCATTCATGAATACTATAAGTGTCATAAGTCATAATCACCATAAACCCAACAGTGAAATGTCAGGGATAGGTTGCTGTATGTTACTGTTTTTGGAAATTAAAGAGCTACTTCAAGTGGCTGCAAGCACTTCCTTTGACGCCAGTGAAAGTGAAAGAAGTATCATTCGGAGGTTTCCTGAAATAGGGGTACCCTCAAATCATCCATTTTAATGGCATTTTCATGCATTTTCCATGAAATAAACTATCCATTTGGGGGTACCCCCATTTATGGAAACCTCCATTTACCCTTCACTTATCAAGCATGGCAATTGGAGAATTCCACCATGGAACTGAGGCCCTAACACAGGCTGCCCATGATCGAGGTATGTATATCCTCGTCGTCGGGAGACCCGGGCGGATGGTGGGCCGAAAGCTGTGGTGATCATGGTTTCTCCAGAGAGGTTTGTATGCTGTATGATTTGTTATAATTATATATATAATTATATATATATGTATCATATATATATATACATACATATATATATACATATATATATGATATATCTATATATGTATATATGCATATATATAATTATATATTATGAGATGACTTGTAATAGATACGCCTAAAAAATCTGACTTATTCGCTTCATCCCTGGGTTAATCGTGGATTTTCACTACTGCGGCGATCAAAACAGGCGTTTGAGTATACAATAATATATATATATATATACATATTACTATTATATACTATTATACTAAATACAATGTTGATCAGATATGTGCGGGCCGGATTTTTTCACCAAGTCCTCATTCCTCCATCCAAGCCAGAGATGCCATGCCGTGTTTGCTTAGTGTTGTACCCAAGATTTGGTGCCATGGTAAGCAGTTCCTGTTTGGTTTCAAAGATGCGGGGCGAAAACCTGGTACCCTTTGTAGCTGGATGTGGATTCCCCCGAATTTCATAGGCAACTTGACCCATACCCATGTGGCTGAGATGAGTATCATATGCTACGTAGTGATGTTATATCCTGATTTTTCATATGTTGTACTGATGAAAAATCAGGTTTCTATGAATATCTTGCTTTGTTTTGTTTTTAGTAAAAAAAATGGTATCCAAGGTTTGTATACTGTACAATCCTATTGGTTTTATGTCCATTTACTGCAGGTCGAGCTCCCTAATTGAACCCCCCTTGCCCTCAGGATGTGGTTATGAACCACATGGGCAACGAGTTCTTCTTCGAGGGTCACTCCAAAGATACGGTGCCCCGGCAGAATGGGGCAGAGGGATCAGAGACAACGCTGGAGGAGACATGACAGGTGTGTAGATGGATATGATGTGTCAATAGAATATATATTTGTATTTGCATATAAATATAGATATTTACAATACAATATGATATTATATATGTAATTATTATGTGTATATATATAATACATATACGGTCGCGGCTCAAGCTGTAAGACCCAGATCCATACCCTGAACCCACGCGTGATCCCCGATCCCCATGATCCATACCGTCTCAGCGAGTCCGCATAACCACTCGTTCCATACGTCCGGAACGATCCATACGTCCGTTTTTTGAGCCATACCATGCCATACCTATTCATATATATACTGTATATATATATACACATGCGCAATATAGGAACATATTATGTAGATGATATGTTTATTTGTACGAGAAAAGATCCTAATTAATTTGCGTGATGAGAGTATGGAACTGAAAATGTTGGAAGAGGCAAGATCGGGGTATAATCTACCTACATCTACCTACTATATGGGTATGGGTAGAAGACTTCTGATTCATGGACCCAAAGAAGACTTCTGATTCATGGACCCAAAGGTTTTGACATTTAGCGTTGACCATTCGATGTCTTGGGGTACATAAAATTTGACAAGAACATGTTACATACGTGTTATGGAAACGACGCAGCCTCCACAATAAGCTGCTTTTAAAGAAAGGTTTCCAAGATGTCCCAAATGTTTGATGAAAGCGACATTGTGCGCAATTTTCCCACGGATCCTATATAGGTGATAGCTATAGTGCTGGTTCAAATTTAATCTTAGTGTCTTAGTTTGTCATATTACACCCATCAGTATATAAATGTTTAAATGCTTAGTGTTCAATGGAGTTTACAGCGTTTACCAGTCAAGAAGCAATTTGTTTCTGCTCGTCGCGTGGGGGAACTCATTAAGCCCTCATGCGTCCCCAAGACTGTCGATTTATGCATCATTGTCAGATTTTTTTTTGGAATGCTGGTTGGTGGTTTGGAACTTTTTTAATTTTCCCCAATAGTTGGGATGAAACCACCAACCAGAATATGTTTGAAGATTCTCTCTTGCTGTGTTTGTTCTGCGTTGGAGCGCATGTTTCCCGGGGAAAACAATGGATGTGAAGTGAGTCCATCAAGCCAACTCTGTGGGAAAAAAAGGAGTAAACGAGGTGAATTGGATCAAAAGTAAAACTACAGGTAGCAATTTGTGAAAAACACTGGATAAGGTACCCATATTAACAAGTCTATGATAGGAGGGTAGATGTATTCTATACATCCCTGAGTAGTTTCTCTTGGGGTTACTATATATTAATGCTATATTAATGCTATCTTAATTGCTGTATGGGTTTGTCTTGAAATGGGGACCACCCATTTTTCTTGGCAAAAAACATGTGGATTCACCAATGGTGACAGATAGCCCATTGGTAGCCCATTTCCTCCGCGAAGTCCACCAGGCTCCCTTCCGTTTTCACGAGACAGGAGGCCGCAGAGAGTACAGGCGCCATTTTTGCGCCACGGGATGACCGGATGCGCTGAGTCGGATCCAATATGGCTGTGGATCATGAACTCATAGAATTCATAGAATCTCAAAGGCCAAGATTTCTTCTATATAGAATTATATAGATATTGTCTCCGAAGAGGGAATCTTCAGATTTCTATAAATAAAATTACATCAGGGTAAACTGACAAGGTGTTTTTGTTGGACTGCCTGACCGCTGCCAGGTAATGTTAGGGATGAACTATGGGGAGTGATTTACCATGGTTACCATGGTTACCATGGTTACCAAAAGAACGATGCATATTGGTAACCATGACATGAAAGGTAACCGGTTGACAAGAAACAATGGGTTTATAAATCATGAACAATGGGTTTATAAATCTTCCGGTGGACATGAAAGGCTGTGCAAGTGGATAATAGCCGCTTGGAACTGCGATGTAATTCAAACCTACGTACTAGCATGTACGAGCCATCTACTCGCTTCTCGGATCATTATCCAACTAATCTTGGATAAAAAAATAAGAAATCCATTTTCCAAGATTACCATCTGGTTATTTAACATAGCCATGGAAAATCCCTTTAAATGGAGATTTATAGCTGGGGCAATCATCTATTTCAATGGGCCATTTTCATCCATTTTCCATAGCTATGTTAAATAACCAGATGGTATATATATATAGAGGGTATATATATATATATCAAACATAACTCCCACTTGAATTCCGATGAATCAACTGACCTAAGGTTTAGGGGCATCCTATAATTTTTATCCAAGATTGTCCTCTTTCCAGTCCTGCCAGGCTGATCCCTCGAAGAAGTAGTCGCGAACTCCATGACACTCCGGTGGGCCCAACCTGGAGCTTCCTTGTGGTTTTTATGTGACCTAAACCCATCCAAACATATCCAAATCCATGTATGTTGGGGAAATTAGTTGTGACCTTTACCAAAGTCATGTATTTTGGATGTATGTTGCATGTTGTTGGAGCGTTTTTTCTCAAACAATGATGTGCATGTAGCCACCACTGCATGGATTTAATATAATTAATATACACATAATATAAATATTATCAATTGAAACTGATGGGTGGTGCATTCTGATGTTTTTCAAATGTTCTATGCCCATGGTTGGGATATCCGCTAGATAATTTTAAGCATCTTTGAAATGGACCCCCACCGGACACCGGTCTTGCCACCAGCATAGCCTTGCTGGGTTGAAGGGATCAGTGGGTCCTTGCATGATCTCTAGCCTCTGATTAAACTACCCTCTGGTAATTTAACATAGCTATTGAAAATGGTGATTTATGGTGGGTTTACCCATTAAAAATGGTGATTTTCCATAGTTATGTTAGTTTACCAGAGGGTATAGATGATAGACATGATGATCATGATGGCCCTCGGTGAGTAAATCTTCTCGTCTCCCAAGATCTTCCAGTGTTTTTTTGTTTTGCCACACCAATGGCCACCCCACTTCCTCGCCATCCGAACCATGAAAAATCATCAAAAGTCTGACTTTCTCAGGCTGGAAAGCAGCCGTACATGGACTTTTGGTACAACAACACATGGGATTCAGAGGCGGCAGATTGACTAATCAAAACCAAAAAAAAACGTGTAATATGTCATTACATGTATGTCTATACTCTATACATATGATACAGGTGTAGCACATGTGTATGCATTCGATGGAGTTTGGTCGAGATGTGAATGCATTCCATTGTTGCGGGTGCTTTCTGTTGCAGTCTATCAGACGGCGCGCGAATGCACGATGATTATTCTATGGAATATCTTCTGCAATTATCTTTGGAAACGTTTGAAGTTGTGAACGCAGGCCCATAGAGTACTGAGTTTTCTGAATCTGTACATCGCTTTATGCAATGTTGGGTAGTACAGTAAATACTGTCGTTTGAGCGCCTTGTTGCCATCAGCAAGGGGGAATCTCCATATGGCTCTGCAGGCCATTTACCGTAGATCTACCAAGTGTTTATGGTCTTGTCATCAACACAATGTACCTGTAGTTGATCCCGCATCAGTAAGATCTCACCCAAATCCACTTTGAAACCCTTTGGTTCTGCGCAGATTGGAAACCCGTTTGGCCAGATATGCGGTCCCTTGCCATTTCTTTGCATATGGCTTGGTCTGAAAATATGATTATCATTGATTATCCCAAATCCCAGTGTTTATCATCATTTCCTCTATGAAGAGTGCCATAAATTGAGCATCAACCTCCATTTTTGTTGGGAACAAACCCATCCGACTCATTTATTCCAACTCATATATGTATAGTATATAGAATATGATATGTTATATTGTACAAATATTTATAATACATAATTTACATAATATTATGTACAAAGTTTATATTATATATAACATTATTGTATATTATTATATTGTAATATTATACAAAGCATTTGATAGTATAATGTTATATATAAACTGTTATTATAGTTTAACAATGTTATATATAATATAACATGATATAATGTAACATAGCACAATAAAATAATATATATTGTATTGTATTGTAATGCTCTATTATATTATATTATATTATATTAAATATTTTATTATATATTATATTATATTAAATTATATAGTACATTATATTATATTATATCATATTATATCATGTTATATTATATTATATCATGTTATGTTATGTTATATTGTATTATATAATATTTTAAAATATAATATAATATAATATTTTATTCTATCATATTATATTATATCATATTATATTATATTATATGCTATATTCAAATTATATATATATATATATTATGTGTAATATATTTATGTGTACATCCATATTGCTATGAATATATCCCACCAATATCCCATAACATATCGCTATACTATATCATGCTCGGTAAAGATCCCCTATTGACCGTCTTTGCAGGCCCAGTACGCGAGCCCCTTCTACGGTCAGTATGGAGAGGTGCGCCTTCCCAACAGGGGATTCAAGCACCTCAATTGGGATACAAACGTCTGCATATAACCTTCGAAATGATATAAATTGAGGAGACAAGTGCGAACAAAAACAGAAGACATCCCAGCAGACACATGCAGATATGGTAATTTGACTGGGTATAACACAGTAACAAAACATGAGTCACTGCTTATTTGTCGCGTCCTTGAAGCCGGCTTTTCATGAGAGCACCCCACGTCGAGTGGTGCCAGCGGTATGGGTCCAGCTCAAACCATTGGTCCTGAAAACCACAGATGGATTCTGGCGGGTTGAACCACCGATGTGAATAAATATTTGTGGTTCCAATGTATAGGTTTTGGTTCCAATGTAAATACGTATATATATATATTTATACTTACATGTATGTATGCTCAAGTAGTAGTAGAAACAAAGCAAGAAAGTCATGCGGGCTGCAACAGGTTCAAAATATGTCTAGTTTTCATCATCCAATCGAGACGAAGATCCCTCCAATGACATGTACCCTCTGTTTTGGGCTGACAGTTTGGCATGGTATAAATGGCCCATAGAAATAGATGGTTTACCTATAAAAAAATGGTGGCTTTCCATGGCTATGTTAAATAACCAGATGGTATATATATAATTTGCTTCAATCACAACTCAGACAGGACTACTTTGCGATCTCAAAACTACTTCCCGAAGTTCCCCTCTTTGTTCCATTGATACTCTTTGATACTTAGATGGGTCCTGAAGTTAGTGAACTGGTTGGTATGTTGCTGAAAAAATCCCTTACAACTGGGTATAGAAATTCCATACATTCCTTTTGAATCCGAACTTCTCCTTGAATACGTTATCTTGTGAAAGTTGGCATATAGAAGCCAATGCTGAACCAGTTCACCAACTCCAATGATAGTGATTGTAATATATTGTAACATACTGTATAGTATATTAGATATAATATGATATAATTATATAAATATTTTACCAGCCAATGGCCCATGGTACCATCACTCATACTACCTCGGTTGCCTTACAAAGCAGTTCACTAACTCCGCCGGGAAGACTTCTGCACTGCCCTCCAGGCCGCTTGGGACAAAGGACGAGGCACCTACGAAGGCGGGGTGTTTTGCATGTGGAACGCGGACAGTTCCACCTTTTTTTTTCTCCAATTGCCTGCTGCTACCCACAAGGGAAACTATAAGATAACTATGGAAAATCCACATGTTTTTTACAGGTAAATCGTCCATCAGTGGGCCATGGCTTCCATATCTATGTTAGTTTACTGGAGGGTAGACTTCCAAACATCAGATCCCATCAGCTCTATGGCTCTGGTAGCAGCGAGGTTCAGACTTTCATCACAATGGCGACTTGCAGAACTATGCGGATCCATGGGAGATCAACGTTGGGGGCTGAGACGCGATCGCAAAGCCCCTATGGATATCTATGGATGGATGGTTGAAACCATGGGAAATCCATTGAACGGATTTGAAAGGGATGATAATATGGGGGTATCCGAAAACTCCGAAAGTCATCTTACAGGTAAATATGGCCTCCATATTTATTATATTCATTCTTTGGCTGGTTAAAGACAGTTTCAAACCACGTCACTTTTTGCTGGCTTCATAGTGGCTAAGACCCCAAAGATGATGTGATTATTCTACAAAAAATCAACAGGGTGAACGGAATTGGGTCCCTTGCAAGCTGACATGGCGAACCCAACGAAGTGGATTTTGGAATATTATGATTGTCCCACTGTTAATCGACACTGTCGGGTTCGATTTCACTATGTTGTCCCCATATTTGATTGTTAAATCCCCATGGTTTGTTGGTGAACTGTTTCTTTACCAAACAGTGATATTCCCCTTCCCCTATAAGATAAAATATCCTCCAAAGGAACCCTTTGCTTAGTTTTCGATCTACGTGAATTTAGCTCCCAGAACATTGGGTATTTAATATGATCGGGACATGTGGGTTGCAAAAAAAAAAGAGTCATATGTAGATTTATTAATGTATATAATATAATACATATATATATATATTAATATAGATACTTGACTAGAAATACAGTTAATGTATCAATATTCTTTAACAGCAGTTTGTGGCCCAACGTTTGCTCAGCAGTTTGTGGCCGCCATCCGGAACCGGCCACCCAGGTGGCCAAGATCTATGGAACCATGGATGACTTGCGCTTGGAGAATGCACGTGTGCAGGAGATGTACATGGCGCCATAACAATATGACAATTGTGGGTTTCCATAGTCATGGGGATACCCCACATTGAAAAATAGGATGATTTATGTCATGGAAAATCCTATAAAAATGAATGATTTAGGTATAGGGATTGAGAAGTTCGATGTTTTGCACCCCATTTTCAGGTGCATGAAGGAATTCTGGGAGTTCAATGATGTACTTCAGCGTCCATATTCCATGTAAGGTCCATGTAAGGGGATATACAACCAGATTATATCAAATTGGGGCTTTATAATAGTACTGTTATATGGTGCAGTATCTCCAGTTAAGGTACCTGAAATGGCCATCTATTGAAATGTTCAGTTGCCACCAGAGGGTAGATCAATATGCACTGGTAGATTTAGACCACGTGTTTAGGCTGTATCCCAAGTAGCCACCAGCTTATTGTGCTGTGAACCTCCGGGATGATGGTTTTAGTATTCTCGAAGCCCCAAGATGTTAGTAGCACTTTACTTTTCTATTTGGTGGGGGATTGCTGTGTATATGTATATATATATATATTTGTATATACACGCTGTGCGTATATATATATATATATGTATATATATATATATACTGTATATCATATTGAATTAATCAGAAATAATATATTGATGCTTAATGGTATACCATGGACAATCCAAACGGGCATTACATCTTTGCTTCGCCTTCGTTGTTTCACAAGGAGAAATACCTCGCCATGACGCAAGCTCTGAAGCTTGGCTTAAGAAGAAGGGTCACCCATCAGAAATAAGACTATTGATAAGCATCAACAACCATGAAAAGCCATTGTTAACCACCATTAACTTGCTAATTAATAACCACTATAACAACTATAGGGGGGGTTCCAAAAGTATGGGTACCCCAAGTTATCATTCAAGTTATTAGTTATTATTGATGGAAAAGAACAAATATTCTAGGAAACCTCTATATATATGCAGTGTCTTATTTTGAAAAAAAATGCCTAGACCCCCAGTAACTAATTGACCTCTAAGATTGGTGTTTACTACCAAAATAGTTAGTGTTTGTTAACCAGTTGTTGGAGTACTTAAAGGGTCAAGAAATGTATATATATATATATGTATGTATGTATACATATATATATATATATATATATATATTATATACATATATAATCCACGTGGACATATGTGGATTAAAGAAAAACACAATTGGATATTGTGGGGATGTTTAAGCCTACGGGTTGAAAACCGTCCGAGCGTTTTAGGCATTTTTATATATGTTCCTTGGGGTGGGGTGGGGTGGGGTGGGGCAATAACGTTCACGTACTTGCGCACTCCCATGATGTTACGCCATGGCACGTTCACTTGCACGTGCGCACATACGTCATGCTACGTTGAAGATGTGTCACGTCACGCAGGGTGGGGTAACGTTCACGTACGTGCGCACTCCTATGATGTTAAGGGATTTGATTGCATTTCGCGAATGCATTCTGGACAGAAAAGAACAGTGGTTTGCTCAGATGGCGCAAAGTGCTACCCTGGATTGACATCGGCTAACAAGCTGATACATTTTGCCTGCTCACATCGCAAAAACCCATTTGTCAAAAAGATCCGCAGACATGCTGGAAAAACCTTCTGGGTTCATACTGGCACCATCGACTCGTGCTGGCGTATGATC
>Ga0126342_10007168_pt1 | contig 19869 bp, 18 predicted proteins | sample Cyp1metagenome_FD_92528 | JGI IMG/M metagenome (GOLD analysis project Ga0126342, IMG submission 92528) | Coral microbial communities from Lord Howe Island, Old Settlement Bay, Australia - Cyphastrea 1 metagenome | ecosystem: Host-associated > Invertebrates > Cnidaria > Coral ... | reverse complement strand
GGGCTGCCGGCCGCGGGCCCGATCCGTCCTTCGCTGCCATGGTGTTTTGGTGCTGCGACAGGGTCCGCCAAGAGAAGACAAGCAAGCTGGCAGGTGGCCGATGAAGGGCGGGCAAAAGTGTCACAAAGGCTTCTTCGAATGTCTCACAGGCAAAAACATAATCTCGTCGCGAAACGGTGTCAAATTCTGAGGCTCACGCGCCACAGAAGATATGCCCAGGGGTCGGCGGCAGGGGGCGGAGCCCTTTAATAATAGCCAGTGCATCCAAATTAGTGGTACACAGGTGCTATATGGTAGTGCGTATAGTACATATAAGTGGTGTCTATCTATTTGCAACTGTGTCATATCGGTAGCAAATAGGCAGTGTATATAATATGTAGTAAATGTGTACAGTATGTAGTAAATAGTATTTTAGGTAGCAAGTACATAGAATATATGGTACTCTACATACATATACATATGTATATTATATATATAATTATATATATAATTATATATATATATATATATATATTCATGTACATATTTATTAGTAGTATGAGGTACCCAGGTAATTAGTGTATGTGGTTGCCCCTTGTGGCTTGGAGGGTGGAGGGGATGGGATGGGGGAAGTGATGCAGCTTATCAGTCGTAGATGAGTAGGACAGAGGTATATAGTATATAGGTACGCTATGAGCGGTATATAGGTTGCATACAGGCATGCAATGGATAATGTATATATAAATAAATAGATATAAATAGTAGGATTACATCTGAGTAGTTTATAGATGCGCTATTGGTCGTATATAAGTGGAAAAGAAATACATATGATCATAGATGTACATAGGCAATATGCGAACAGCATGCAGGTAGTACATAGGTAGTACCGAGGTATTTTGTTAGGAAGTATACGGCTCCTAAATGCGACAAATAGGTCGCAAGTGGAAGGTTGTGGCTCTGGAATACTGCAAATAATATGCAAATGTGAGGCCATAACTCTGAAATGCTGCAAATAGAATGCACATGGGTGATTTTTTTGGGTCAGGGGGTACCATACCAGGGGGAGGGGGGCTACCGAACCGGGAGCCGGGAACATCCGGAACATATATAACATGCGAATAAATGGCCTCAAGAGTTGCACAATTACTGACATATCAAGGAGACTAATCAACAGTTCCGCGCAGCGGTGGGGCTGCGAGGGATGAGAAGGATTCAATACAACATGATACAGAATGATACAACAACTCTATTGTATTTCTTTTTAATCATTACTACCTTTACTATCATTAATCATCTGTCATATCTGTCTAATATTCTGTGCTGTGGCAAACTATGGCAGGGAACTCCTGGATTTCCCACCCTTGCGTTCAGCCAAGCCTCGCTTCACCTTTCATGGCCTTTTGGATTGGTAGTGACCGTGCGCTTGGAAATGGGCTATGCGCTGTCCCCCCCCAGGACGAAGTCAAAATCTGTCACCAAACTGTCCAAAGGTTCGGGTCTGCACCGCACCCGTACCAGAATAGATGCACAAATGACGCTCCAGGTCCAAAATTCTGCCAGCGTGTCTGGTGCCGTTTGGCCATAGGATCGCCATAGGATGGCCATAGGGCACTTTGGTCTGAACTAGTTTCAGTTGATCTGTCATGTAATCTGCAAATATCTGCGATGTTTTGTGACTGAAGCCTTGGTGCCATATCGGGAAATCCTGTTCATTGCTGGCTTCCATCCGGTCCAAACGGAAGAGCCTTGAGCCAGGACAACATCGCACAATCATTGCGTACTCTACAAAGTGTGCTACCAGAGCGTAGGAGTAGGGGCATTTCATGAAGAGCGACTCGTCTCGCCATGGGCAAATAAAATCAAATAAATCGGAATCCCTTACCCTGGTGCTGCTGCTTAGCTAGTTCCCAATGCGGATAACGCCAAGAACACTTTTTGGATGACTTACAACTTGGGCCGCCACCCGCCATCATCTAGTGGAAACCTGATGAGTCGAGGGCTGCTGGATGCAACTGTGCTTGCTGAAACAAGTGGAATTGCAAAGCTGCGGCAACAAGAAACACTTGATCACAATCGAAATGAATACACATAATTAAGTAATTAACTGTCGGCCAATCGGTCAACCAATCAACTTCACCCAAGGGTCTTGCTGGCGTAGCCACTGGTTCAGATGCTTCGCGAACTGTGCATAGCTATCCTGGCAAGTTGGAGAGGTGAAATATAAATCCGCAACCTGCCCGCCGAGTACGTTTTTCCAATAAAGAAACCAGTCTGTTGAGATTGTCAAGAATGGTGCAAAAGTGCTGCTGTCTTTCTGCGTCCTCTGACCCTGGCCTTGAAGCGTGCCCTTGGATCGTTGCGAATCTGTCCCTGGCTCCGCCTCAGCCCCGATTGCTACAACGTGAGAACAAACTCTCCAATTCTCTATCATTCTCTATGAATGGTGGTGAGATATGATCAGATTGACAGCTTGTGTGTGGTGGCTGATAAGCACCTTGCCAAACTCTTGCCGCCCAAGTGTGCAAGGTGATGGCACAAGAAAAATAAGAGATGAGAAACTCAGCTTGACATATTTGGCTTCCGCACTTTGCACGTGGATCTTGTGGTTCATAGGTGACGACCTCAAGCAACCATAGAGGACGGCCAGTGAATGCATGTGTAAATGGTGTGGGTGAAAGGCGGTGCATCCAGGTCTCCAACATCCTTCAACTTTCACAGATTGACTCGACTCATCTCGACTCCAAATGGCATGTGGGTATTTGATGGTATTTGATCGTATTTGTATGCATGATTATGCATGTGCATTGCAAGGTCTATTGCAATGTGTATGCTACTGTCATGCTGTTATGCTGGTGTTCTCGCAATTGCGCCAGTTCCCTTTGGCTTCCAGCAGAAGCGCCGATGCGGGTTGTGAAGAACGGAGCGCGACCTTTCTCACGACGTGTGAGCCAAGTGTTGGCTAGACGGAATCCATACTGATGGTTCCTATCTCTTCCTCTCAATACCTTCTTGATATTCATGCATCCTTCTGTTTTCTGATCATGTGAATCTTCTTTTGAAGCTGGCCTGCATATTAGTTATGCAGCAGCCAACTCAACCATTACAGCTCCATACCACTCGCCCCAGCTCATGCCCCGCACAAGAGCCCTTTGAGGGCTCTGCACCCAAGCCCTGTGGCCATGTGAAAGCTTCAGCTACGATTGGTCTACGACGTCGAAGAAATCCTGTTGTACTGTCTGAAATGGTTCAAGACCAACACAGTACACGTTGACAATCATTAACATAGAGGCATCTTGCATCATGTCGCAAACATTGTTCGTGTACTTCATCTGTGTTGGAGTCATGAACTTGCATGTTGAAATCCTTTGTACTGATCTTGCACTTAGACTTCACCCTTGATGCTGCTTCGTACATGCATGAAGTCTGTGCTTCCTACAAGCCATCTACGCAACAGGCAGCTAAGCAGTAAATGTACTTCCGCATCGTGAGTAAGTATGTCAGTCATAACAGGCAAATACAGTAGATGGAAACAGGAATCCTTAGCCTAGGAATACTGTGCGTGCACTCGGGCTCCTTAATAAAAGTTCTGTTCTTTCTCATGGATGGTCTCTACGCCCTTAGCTTGCACTTTCCATGTCTTCAACATTAAGGGCTGCCTGAATCCCTATGAAACAACGTGTCTCAAATAGAATAAATATGAATAAATACCGCTCTGAAAAAACACATTCAAATTATTCGATACGTTAAACCTGAGGCGCATGTGTGATTGCAATTTCAGCACGTCAAGCCGCAAGCTTTCGTTTTGAAACAACCACATGCTGGCATGGTCCACACTATCACCGACGATGAACGTCACATTTGAATGGTGGACGCATTCTTCGAGATGCGAGAAAACCAAATCCCGCCTAGATGATGGTAACTGGTTGCACACAGTGTGACAGTGTGTGACTAATGTGACGATGGAGACAAACTCTCCAAACCCTGTCACCAAAGTATATACAAAATATCGCAAAATACGCAGTTATATGCAAAAATCTGCAAAAGAAAGGACCCCTCATGGTCCGCGGTTGGGTACAGGTGGCTGCACCTTCATCAGCCCCGAGCTCCACCCAGAACGTTTCCACCAGATATGTTGATGTCAGTTCCTGTGATGTAGGAGGACTCCTGGCGCTCACTTTTGGGCAACAATTAAACATCCTCAAACAAGGACAAGTATTCAAGGGAAACAAAGGTTATTGCCTTTGGAGTTTTGAACAGGTTTTGCCTAATATGGCCTAATCTATCCTACTCAGTTGGCAACTAGCTCACATTATGTTTCATTCGAAATTTCATGAAATTGGTCATCGCCATAGTCCGTCTTCATCATCATCATACATGCAGTATATATGTATCAACATGTGTCAATCATTTTTCATCATTGTTCATCATTTTTAATCATGTTTCACAATTTTTCTGTTTTCCTGAAGCACTAAATTCACTAAATCTACAAAAAAACATCACCGAACTCCACTCCTCGCTCAGCAAGAACATCACTGTTTGGATGACCTCCTCAGGCGTGCCCAAGCGTCTCAAAGGCACAGACTCCTGCGAAAAGCGAAGAGAAATGCGGAGAGACATGGGAAAACAAATATGAAAAACATTGGAAAAATGATGAACACATAAAACACTAATCAACAATAACAATCATCAACAATCCCCCAAAAGAGTTGCGTCGACATGAAAATGCTGGAAAGATCTTTTCCCCATATACAGCCTTTTCCTTCATCTTTTCAGACTCCTTGGCCAAACATGGGCAAACACATTCTAATAGACTCCGGCGGTACAAACCCCCAGCGCGGTTTTGGAAGGGATGCTATCCGCTGCTATCCCATACGAGCCCAGAACTGTCCAGCATCTGCTTGGAAACGGTATCAGGGTCGTTGGAATAGTATCGCCTTGGAACTCGCTCCACTTGCAATATTGCCCCAAGGTTACAACATAGTGTTGCAAGACAAACAATGACCGAATCATCGGACAGTTATGGACAGTTCAGTTTCTGATCTTGATTCATTGATAGCATATCTACTTCCGAAAACTTTTTCACACAATCAAAACAATGGGATCTAGCATGATCTAGCCTGATAAAGGCCCAAGCTGCTCAGGGCCATTGGTCGGATTGGCTTTGGCTTGAAGCTCCACCTGCCTTCGCCACATGAATCCATCTTCAGGGCCGATGAACGCCTTGCACCAACTGTAGAAAAAACTGTCAGTTGGATCAGCAAACAACTGCCTTCGTCATCTGCAAACGTGACCTGCAAACAGCTATGAACCCAGCTATGGTCCAGTTTTGGACCTGTTTATCACCACTTTGCAGTCGCTGCGAGCCTAATTCAATACAGTGTATGCCAGTGACCAGCAATGCTGCAACATCTGCAAACCCTATCATCTCTATCAAGGTAATTACCGGTAGCACAGGCAGCCCGAAATGCCAACTGTCTCTTCCTCTGTCCCTTTATTGCCAACTCCCTGCCCTTGGCCGCTGCACCGGGCTCACGGAATTCACGCGCACGTTGCTTGGTGCCAAATCCAATGCCGAGATCTTCGTAAGGTGCATCACTGCAGCTTTGCCTTGAAAATTCAAAACAAATGTTGGATCCTGATTAGTGGCTTAGTAGCTAGGTTCGCTATTGTGGCTAAAAGTCTGCAAATTATTCAGCACCTCTGATTTGATCTTCCGCTTCGCTACTATGGCCCAAAAAATGGCAGACCATGTTTTTTCTCAAAAAATAATGTTTGTGTGAAAGAAAACATCTTAGCATTTTTGCTGGAAAAAATCTTTCTTGCATCCCTTTCCTAAAAGATCCAATCTCTTATTAAACCCTCATTGAAGAACAGCTTTTCTACAAATTCCAAGGCACTGGACCATGAGAGGGTCCAAATCACTTTGGTAGGTTTGTTCCCACGGTTCACAATTGCAGCACACTTTTTCTGAGGTGATCCTGGAGCCAAGAGAAGAAAGAAAAACCTTGTACCAAAGCAACCTTCTCTTTCTCTTTCTTTTTTTTTCTCTGTCTCTTTCTCTTTCTCTTCCTCTGCCTCTTCCTATTTTTTTTTCTCTCTCTCTCTCTCTGTCTTTTTTTCTCCTCTTTCTATTCGTATAAATATATATATATATATAATATACTATATATATGTTATTATGTGTCTATTCCTCTTCCTCTTTCCCTTTCTGTTCTTCTTTCTAAGATTCTATTTTTCTTCCTCTTTCTCTTTATCTTTCTCTTCCTCTTTCTCTTGTTACACCTTTCATTGAAAAACTTGAGGTGCAAAAGGTAACGCAATCAACATGCTGCACCCCACTCACTACAAGTACTACAAGTACTACCAGTACTACAAGTTCACCGGAAAAAAAGGTCTCAATTAGCCAATTAAAATCCTTACTTATGTCTCTCATCGTATTTTTTCTGGGAACAGTTTCTAAGAACTCAACTTGAAAGAGGGTATAGCGGCATATTCGTTTGAGGGGGGTACACACACACAAATCAGGACGGACCATTGTACACACCCTTCGCTTGCAGCAACTCACAGCAAGCTAATCAGCACAGTGCCCTAGCTACAGCTGCACACACGCCAGACCTTGTTTGCGGCTGAGCGCGTCCCTTGGTCCAAGAGACAGGTCCAAGTCACGCGGCTTGATTCTTTGATCTTCAGCTCCCATGGTCCAAACAACATTGATAAACTACCAGCAATATAAATCTATATAATATGTACATCCATCGGCAGCGCGCACTGTATAATTACCCAAAGCTGCCGCTTTTCCGATGGTTAAGGATGCCGCAAGAGGAGCAATGTCCTGCAATCACGACGGAAGGTGGGCATCTATGGGCATCTAAGGACAGAAGCGCGCAAAAGGACGGAAAGGATCAATCAGAAGGAACCAACAAAAACAGCAGCAACAAACATTTCGTTGCCGTGGCTTCATTGTCAATCAACGTTGCCTGAAGCCGATGGCAATCTCCGGCATCAGCACAGAAAGCTGCAACCGCCGCCACTGCAAGCATCCTGTTCTGGCGCAGCGCTTCCAGGACATCGAATCCGAGAATTGGTCGAAGGACACATCCAAATGCCTCAACTCATCTCAAATGGAGCTTGCACAACCAGGAAATCAACGACGGATTTTGAGTCTAGACTTGCAAGTTTTTGGCCGAGAGGGCGCCAAGCCGGCCAAGCCGCAAGTGCGCCAAACTATGTGCACTGGTCGTAACTATAGTCAGTACCGTGGTCATAACAGCCTCACCCTCTAAGTCTAATCTCTGCCGCATGAGTGGCAGGAGTTGAGAGGCGGGGCCATGCGGTCGCATCCCACCATCTGCGGCTTCTGGGGGCACCCCAGAATGCTTTTGCAGCTCCAACTGCAGCCGCCGCCGCTGCAAGAATCCATTCCGATGACCTCAAAGACAAGGGAGACCTAGACCAGTCAAGATCTGATGTTGAGGGCATCAAAGGGCATTCATCAAATTTCAATTGCACATCTTCATGGTGGCGCATGGTGGCGCTAAGCGTCTGAGGTCTTACACTTCACACATCTTCACACCAGAGTCAATGCAAACACTTGCAGCCAGTCATGGGTTCGGCTCCTCTATTTGCTGAACAAAAATGAAGGCATCTGGATTTTCATGATTTTCCGACCTCAAAAGCTTCATATTCTCCACAGGTGGAATTAGTATTCCACATATTCCACTTCTCCAGGGCCAACCAAACTATCTGAACAATCCGCTTATGGAATGATAAAATATGTATCTGCAACTTTCGAATCCTTTTGAATACCGTGCTTGTTGTGCGTATGCTGCAAGCGGCCTTGTTCTCACCACAAGTGAGCTCCTGGTAGGTTTCCTCTGGCTTGCACCTGCACGTTTCAGGAAACCAAAGCGTAGACTCACTGGGGATTGAATACTTGCAAGCAACAGGATCAAATGGAAGGAGGAATCGGTGTGCTTGTGCTTCCTGCTTTCCGCTGCCCGTGCTTTTGACAGTGATGGAGATCTTGATAACCAATATCACTTTAAGCTGACGGGCTGACGGTGGTCAATGTAACAGCAATGCATGCGTAGAATTCAGTCCGTAAATGCTCGGCCGCACTTTACTATGCAGGAAATAAATGGAAATAAAGTATGATGAAGCACAGTATTCAAAGCGGTGCCTGTACGTACAGGATCCATTCTCGCAATGGGCAGAGACTGGCTTGTCCCCGCCAAAGCAACCAATAATTTCAGGATATGTCTTTGTTTTCTTCGTATCCAGGGAAAGTTGCACAAGCTCAACGGAGGCGAGATCTGACCTGAGAGGGTGAGCAATTGAACGTTAATGCGACAAATCTCAGTCTGCTTGGCTCATCGGCCCCCTACTGCGTCTCAGCAACTTCAAAGAAATTCAAACTATCTGAAGTTGGGTTGTGCTGCGTCCTGAAACGAGTGTTTTCCGTGTCCTGAAGTGTAGACAAATCCAGGACAGCACGTCAATCTGCGATGCTTGAAAGCTACAACTGTTACAACCCTGCGGGTTTTGCTGAGTTGCTGCTCGATTGCTTCCACATCTTCCTCGCTGCAGCCAGCGTCGCATGTCGCCCCTGCTCCGCCCAAGGCAGAAAGCAAAGCGAGAAGCCAAAGACGCAAAACAGCCATGCTCCCGAAGTGAAGAGGTTGTCACAGAATGTCACAGAAGCATATGGCTCTTGAACCAAAAGCTGCTCAAGCCTTTTGGATGTCTCTGGAAGCAGCTGCAATGCGCTACAATCATGAGGAACATATTATGACGTGTTGTTTAATGCTGTGAGACTCCAGGGGGAACAGGTCTAGATAACAGAGATCAAACTGTGTTTATTTAATTATATAAATGTCAAAAAAATATCTTTCGTCATCTTGCAGCATGTATTATTTGATCTGAGGCCGGTGCTAGTTCCATAGGCTGGCATCGATGTAGGACAGCCCAGCCCCGCACAGGATGCAGTGTTCACGATGGAGCCTGCTTTCCTCATCCAGTGATACAACAGGATGCAAAAGAAAACCGTTCATCCAAAGCACATTCAACTGCCAATTGAAAACATGTCATCCAAAAAAAAAGACAGCCCCAAGTGCAAAAAGGGTCAAAACAAGCTGAAAATAGTGACAGTCAAACTAAAGAAAGGGCACACGCCTTTTCAATGTTGCCAAAAGCAAAACCACAGCCCCACAAGCAAGCAAACACCACACAAAGATTCCAAACTCCATAGGGATGTGCATGAACAACAATATTCACGGGACATGTACCATTTGTCGCAACAGTATATTCCTGGATTGGCGGCAAGGCCACCAGTGAGGCAGACTGAACTGAAGAATATATATATAGATATAATTACATATATATATAGTATAACTATACATAAACATACATGAACCATGAATCATGAAGGTGTAACTATGTATAATATATATACGTATATATAGTATAATCAATGGCCATTTCAGGAACCTAAATTGGAGGTACCTACCGTATATCTATAAGGGCCATCTAAGGGCTATGTAAGGGGATATACCGCCCAAAATATGGCTTTACATGGTACGGTACCTCCATTTTAGGATCCTGGAATTTGGATTGATATTAGGCATTTCGAGCCAAACCAACTTCCAAGGACAGCTATTTCTTTTAACTATGCAAACATATAACATATGTATATAAATTTATTTCAATTCTTCTTGGCCAATGCCAGAGCCAAGCTGCTGGTCTATCATCACCTTGGACACATACTTCAGCATTGAGAAAACTCCAGTGACATTGATCTTCATGACCTTCGCCGGAAGGTGTGGGCCCGGTGTGGGCTGGATAGCCTGACTGGCTCCGTTCCCAAAATTCCAAAGCCTTCTCGAAATCCTCTGTGCTGTAGTCATCAACGGGGGCGAATAGTCCTTGATATCCAGCATTGTTGAAGAGGCAGTCGATGCAACCTGAATTGTGGTATGTTTCTCCAAGCTCTCTTGAAGTGATTTTGTCCGCCCTCTTTCTGACTCCCTCTTACCCGTGGGTTGTGTGAGAGACATACATTCAGTATCATTCAGTTAATTCAGTTGTCATTATAGTCACTAGTCACACTAGTCATTCTTATTGAATTACGCAGTTTCTGTGCGACCGAACTTCAAACGTGCTGCTACCTTCTCTACATCAGTATCTTTTGTCACCTCAAGGTCCACTTAACCCATCTTAACCCTCTGCCACATCTTTGGCTGGTCCAATTGTGCATCACTCCAAAGCGGTAAGTCTGCTGAAGTGGACACATCATGACCAGTCATGACCTAAAGTTAAAGGGTGAGCATGCACTACTGCACCATGCACGAGTACAAGCCTGCCCTTGCGGACATAAGCTACATCAAAGAAAAGCAACGGATCAAACCATGACCAAAGCATATCAAAGCCGAAGGTTGGGATCAGTCGACAAAACTGTAGCCATGGCACATCCAGCGCGAAGGCCTTGACAGGCACCTTGTATTGGTCGCGGATCTCTGACGCGACTGCTTGCAGCTTGTCCTGCTCCGGAACCAAACATGAGAAACCCCAACTGTCAAGTCCGGAAACAAGCAAATGCAGATCAAATGAAGGCAAGTGGATACAAATCGCTTTGAATGAACATATGCAGCATTTGAAGCAGAACGAGTAGAGGACCAACATATACAAACATAATCAAACATATCGTCTACCCAGATCTGCCACATGTCAAATTCGGTTGTTCGCTATCGGTCGTAGAGATTTTGGCTCTTTCGGGGGGTTACATATAATACAATATAATAATAATAACAATAAGAATAATAACAACAATAATAATAATAATTACATATATACTACATACGTGAAATTATATTATGTCATTGTATGATAAGTATAATACACATAAATTGTCATATAAATACATACATATACTATCATATACTAGTATATATAAAGAACTAAGTGCGCAAAACTTGGTCATAATGAAGTGACACATCTCACTAACTACATATTGGTTGTGGCACCGGTGAGAAGGGTGCATCATTTCCAGAAAGCGGCATGCTTTATTGCACCCCTACGTGCAAAGTTGGTTTAGAGTTTAGACAGCTGTTTATCTTTATTCAAATTCTTGAAGAACTTGCCTGTCTACTTTAATCATCATATATCATCGATAGACTGTCTAGATGCTCATAGCCAGATTAACATAGATTAACATAGATTAACATAGATTAACATAGATTAACTATGTTGTACAACTAGCTTTAAGAGCACTTTGAAGGCTTTGAAGACCTTTGAGATTGGCAGCTTCTCTACGAGCTGTCCTCTAGCAGGTCAACCAAAGCCAGCTTGGCCCCCTCTGCTGCCATCATCCTGGCACAAACAGCACCAAAGTTGCCGGCAGCACCGGTGATCACGGCCTCAGGCACGAATGATGATAAGAAGGCAAGGAACTCCAAAGCTCTTCAAAGCTGTGAGAATTCTCTTCGAGCATTTCTTGATCCAATTGCTTTGGATTGCATGTTGCGTTTAGTCATCAGATGTCAGCTCACAAGCATTCGTCAGGGAGAACGGCAAAAATGTACCAACGAGCTTTCGACTTCCAAAGGATTTTTGAAAGTTGCTGCTCTGCGGCACTTTGCTGCCCAGGATCCACCTTATCCTGAAACCGATTTCCACGTGGCGGATAGACATCTCCAACCTTCCTACGCTTTGCCTCCATGGCTGGGTGACTTTGATGATAGTTCGCAGGCGCTGTGATTGATGCCTTTACTCCGAGTGGCGAGGGATTTTTGTTAAGGGCATGGAATGTAACGGCAGTCTTGACTCTTGACATATCTTCACTTCCTTCAGTATCTTCACTGGAAAGTATTGGTCCAATGTCACCCTGTGGCCCTGATCTGAAATACGATACTGTTACTGTGCGGCAAGGCACTCGATGGCCCAGAAGCTTGGAGATCTGAAACTGCTGGATACAAGAAAATGAAGAGATGATCCATAGAAAGCACCCCCGGGTTGCACACAACATGTTTGCACATGCTTGAACTGCATAGTAACTTAGCACATGCTGTCAAAACATGTATGGGCTTGCTTCCGTGTCGACGCTGTTTCTGTACTCCACTCGCTTCCAAACTTTCCAGCAGAACTGAACCCTCGACAAATAAATGGAACTGGCTTCATTTCTGCTTGAGTGATGTTGAATCCTTGAACGGTTGGAACAAACCCCGCAATCGCATTCTTTTGTCTTGCACAACCGAAGATGTGTGCCACGCTTCTTCTCGCCTAGCATCGCCAAAACGGCAACACGATTAATTACACATGATCTGTGTTTTTAATGTTTATGTAATCAATGGGCCTCGAACATCTGCAAGAGCAGGCACCAGATGGACACCAAATTGAAATGTGTTCATATAGTCAGATAGCACTTCATCATACTTCATCATACTTCATCATATTTCATCATCTCTCTCTCTCTCTCTCTCTCAAACAGCCGAAAGTTAGGTGCAAGATACGAAGGCTGGTCCAATCTGGTGCATACTGCTGGCATACTGCTGGGCACTTTGGCGCTAGATGGCGCTAGGCCCCTTGCTCCAAAGCTTCAAAATCGAAACCATGAGCAAAGTCTGCAGAGCTCTCTGCAGTCTGGCCGTCTCCAGACTGAGGCACCTGTCTTGTCACGAACAATCGGCTCAATCGGCTCAATCTCATTCTTCACAAACGTCCCAGGATCATCCAGGATCACTCTTAGCTCCTAACCTGTGGCTCTTTCAGCAGCTTCTTCGAATATTTCCCCTTCCGCTCTTCGTACCTGAAATATCTAAAAATTTTGAGAGATCTTGAAACTTGAAAGCAAGATTTTCTGCTCACTATGTCCTTATCTTTCTCATTCTTTCTCTAAAAGCTGCAGCTGGGCACTGTGCAGTTGGAAAGGGAGGTGGTATGACGTGTTCAACCTTCTGGATCTTACTTCTCTGTCTCTGCCCCAGAATCACCTTCTACCATCTTCTACCACCATGGAGCACCCAGCTTACTTCCTGCGTCTTGAATAAACACATGCGAAACTGCGAAACTCAAGGGGCACTCTTTACGTAAGCGAACATTTTCGTCCGCTTTGCAACGGCGGAGTTCCAGGTCCTCAATGCAAAGCAGTGGCAAATCCGGGTCCATTGGCAGCATTTGCCAGTAAGTGCAATGCGTTGAGGAATCTTGGGGACATGCCTTTTGAATCCTTTTGACACTTTGTGATTTGTGATATCTTTTGAGAGAAAAAGGGTACACAAACGGGCCCTCGGGATATGAATGCAAGACAACGGTGGCAAGGGCTGTCAGGCCTGGAAAAAATAGCATCCAGAACGAGATTTTACCCCAAAGATCCCCCTTTTGGAACACTTTGCCGATCTTTTTCATCCGCTTATTCTATTTAAATCCGGTTCGCACATGCCAAAACCTGGCGCACACACACAAAGCACAGGCTCCGGTTCGAGAACTCAGGGTAGCTCATGTAGCAAGCCCACATGAGCTGCCCAACAATATCTTTGGCCCCTTAAAACTTGATCATCGTGGTTGGAAAGAAACATTGACCACCTTAGCGATCCTTCAGTGAGCTTCCACCATATTGAAAGACATGCTCGATTGGATAATATGACACTAAATCGAAGGGCCGAAGTCCCTAGCAAACTCTCAAACAAAGTACATGGCTACATGATGCTACATGGTGCAATTCCATGTAGCTCTCACAGCAAAGCTTACACTATTTCATTTTACTTGCCTCGTCTATATAGTTTGATTTTCCTCGGAACTGCAACTGTTTCACGAATGAATAACATCGGACAGCAAAGCAGAGAGCAAGTCCACCAGCTGCCGCTAGAAACAAGCATTGTTCAAAATTGTGCACCATCCTTCAACACTTCAACAATTTTCGCAGCTTCCGCACAAATAGCAAGGGTGACTGGTTTATTCATGAGTTCATCATTACTCTTGCAACGTCTAGCGAGTCTAGCGCAGCTTCTCCTAAAATCCTAGAAGAACAGCAAAGGCCGGGATCAGATCGCCAAATCACACGATGATTTGAGTTGCATTTCCTTAGATGTGACAGGTGGACAGGTGACTTCATGTTCAGAGGACTGCTGGGGCTGGGAATATACCAAAGATTCCGAAAGTCCAAAAGGATCCAAAAGGGCATAAATAAGATCGAAGAAGATCTTCAACATTTATTATATAATTAATCTCACCACCCATCGCTAAACAGCATGCATTCTTGCCACGTGGCTGCAAAGGCCTGTCACAGTGCCATTCCACGCCGCGGCAACGGCGGCTGCACGCTGTGCCTCTGCATGATGTTTTCTGACACAACGGCCCAAAAAGAGGCAGCGAATATGGCCAATCGGTGAAGAACGCTGAAATCCACGCATTCTGGAATTATGGGCACTCATCCCAAACTTGCACAAAAAAGCACCTGACATGACATGCCGGTGCTCGCTGGATACAGCATAAACGTTTACATAATGCTGCTGAGAGTTTGAGTGTCAGATCGTCTATATATGTCTATATGTTATATAATGTTGCATAATTGTATGTAATATTATAATGCTAGATGCTCAGCGTGATGTGATTATGTACTGTATTGTACTGTATGCCAGCATATGCCACTGACCTGATCTGCAGGAAGCCAGTGCAAATCGGTGCTCAAGCAATAGACCTCAGTGAGAAAGGAAGGTAATTGGAAGTGATGACTAACTTATCTCTGATGGAGGTTGGCGGTCTGGCTCCAGATTTTTTCATGATGTTCCTGTTTCTGTACCATATTCATACTCATGCCACTCCGTTTGAACATAATCTCTCCCATTGTTTCTAAGTACAGTATAGAGAAAGTGACCCCGAATTAAACCACTCTCTTCCTTGCAGCCCAAAAACAGGCCATTTGCAGCAGTCGCCTTTGTTGTCGCATACGTCCTCTGTGTCCGCAATCCTTAGCGTCGACTCACAACATATCAGAACTGATACATGTTCGGATTGCCAGGGCATACGGTCATGAGTAAGCAATTGATAGTAATTGTATCAAACAATACCATTAATTAAGGTTTCAAGACGTACAGTAGCATGATGTAGCATGTATGCGCAAGTGAAATCACAGTGGCATAGTGACGCATGGTTTGTAGATTTTGTAGTGTTGGGGCTTGAATGTGTTGAAATGTGTTGAATGGGCTCAGCTTTTGCATCTTTTACTTTCCTATACTTAGCCGAGCATCTTCTCCTTGCCCAAGCCAAACCTGAAGGTGTTCCGGTGCTGGGTTGACCAAGCAGCTTGTCAAATACAGGAGAACGCTAGCACAACAAAGGTACAACAAAGGTGAAAACGATGGCTGGATAATCGAAGTTGAGGCCAGCCACAAACCAAAAGACATCTCTGAGCCTCCCTTCCAGTACCTTCAGTCAGGATGATGCAAGAAACATGCTCTCGCGAAGCTTTGAAAGGAATGATTGCTCAAGCTTCAGCAAATCTACCTGTTGCATTGGATTCAATTCACACCTTTCTTGACAAACATCAATCCTCATCCGTAGGTCTCTTTTTGGTTTTATTCGTCTTGGCACTTTTATCTGGCAATTGCGACTGCATTCTTTCTCCAAACACGAGCCAAGTAACGCCGTCTGAAACCTAAGTTTGGCCCGAAGTGCAGCTATCAGGAGCTATCATACATTCATAAGACACAGGAGAGAAAGGAAGAGTCTCGGCATGCTGCGGAGTTAATTAATCTCTATGTGGCTGCTAATTATTTGCTTGCAGTTTTCTGTTTGCAGTGGCCTACCCAGCAATCTGGATGTGCCAATATGACCATCTTGCACACATTTGCACACACTTACAGGATCATAGAGGTTCTGAATGGTTCTGAACAGGATGACAATGTCCCATCACCATGAAAGGCCGTCCCTTTTCAACTCCGCACTCAACGCGCTTGCCAAGGGAGTCTGAAATGATCCTGCCAAAAGAGATCTGGACACACTCGATGGTTTTGCCGCATCAACGCCAAATGACATAGCCCATGAGTCTCCTTGAACAAATTTGAAACTCAAATTTACAGCTACACCTCAAAGGAAGTCAGCATGCGCGCGAGAGAGCAAAGGCTCAGCTTTGGGATGTGCAACTACGATCCACCTGAGCAACCAGTGCCTTAACCGATGACATGCGACATCATGCGACCTACAAATGTACCCTCTTCAGTTTTTTTTTGTAATAGTAATAGTTGGGGGCTGAGGCTGACGTTGACATTCCCCCACTTTTTTCTGTCATCTTAGCAGTCTGAGCATCTGACTCGTGCGCTTGTGCTTGGTGGCCTTTCTCCAGCTCATCCAGTGCCTTCGGCAACATGCCGCGTGCCAGCACCATGTATCGCCGAGTGCAACGTAACAACATGTAACAACAGTATATAACAATTTCAGGCAATAAGGACTCTCCTGCAAACACCTGGAAACTCCTACCCACACAAATCACACAAATGCCCAAAAATGAATTCGGCTGCATTTTGCCGTCAACTGCCGATTTGCAACATGGATCTCCTGTGTCACATGCTGCCTCGCTGATTGCCATGAAGTGGGAATTGTTTACCTGGCCTGCTCTGATGCAAAAGGAAAAACGTATCTCCACCGCAATGGGTAGCCTGGCAAACAAACGGCAATGCGGCAAAGCAATGCAGCCAGAAACTATCATGAAGCATATGCAAATATGTGTGTATGTATGTATTAGTATTTATGAATGCTATCAAATGCCGCTGGACATAGGACCTTCAGAGAATGGAAGCAGGTCTCTGCAAAAATATTTGATGAATTTCTTGGGGTGGCGCTGCTATATGGGTTATGTTTTCTGGAGACGCCTTGGGGGTTCACAATTCGGACCAGATGCTAATCACTTTGGCGCAGGAGAGGCCAGCTTTCTCCACCATATCACATGCCTCCTGCTGGTGGCGCGGCATTACCTCAACTTCTGGGACCGACTGGTGATGACTACACGACATGGCTCCTTTTTGGTGTAGTGCTTCGTGCGTGCGAAAACGCGGAAGACATTGTCCGCTTCCTCGCTTGTGTGCTTTGTTGTGTAGTCATCGTAGCGGCCTAGGCCACTTTCTGGCCCACCTTTCGCAACAGCGTTCCACCACGGCTCGGAATAATCACGTACAATCAAGACTGCATGATGCAACATGATGCAAACATAATCAAACATATGCAAAATGAGTTGGAACATGTGGAACATGTGTCAATATATTTCGACCTGCCTTGCTGCTGGTACAGGTCGCGCACTGAACGAAAGGACTCGGCACTTGGCACCAGCAACAACAGTGTTGAGCTGGGCGCCTGAGAGAAGGATATGTCAATTCTAGAGTGATGTCTTGTCATGTGTTATCATGTGTTCATGTTCAAGATGATTCAAGATTATAAACTCGCAAGCTCTTCCCCTAAAGCGCGGAAAATCATGAAAATCCAATCTAAGATCATCCAAGATCTCATGCCAGCTTTTCTCTAATTCTCACAATATTTTCGATCAGGGCAAGGGGCAGGCCGCAGCATGTCAGCTTCTCGATGCAAGATATTCTTGGGATAAGGACCCTTGGTCTAGTGACATCTACCATTAGAAAAAACCTGAAATTACAATTCTGTAAACCAAGCATGCAGAGACCCTGATGAACACCAGAACGCGTGGTGTAGGCTGTCCAGGCATGGTCTCGCGTGCTCTGTCAAAGCAAATCTCAGGCAGTCTTTGCAACATACTGTATGACTTGAGAATGGCAGTCTTGCCGCATTCAATATCTTTAATGGGCGTACCATGGCATACCCGTTTCGAATGCTTTTGACACTCGTGCCATCCGCACATCATAATTTCGTCTCAGGGGGTCTTGGGCTTGTGTCCACATGTTTCCACGGAAGTAGACTAGAGTCTAGCTAGAGGACTAGACATGCGTCAAATGATGTCACTGTCTCGATGCAGGTTATGGCACCAGCATGCACCAGCGATAAGTTGGAGGAGCACCCTGGGGTATTTTCACGTCCATATTAAGGGCACGTGTGGAGGTGCAAGGATGTGGAAGGTTTTCCCATGGCCCAATGGCTCAGTCAAATGTATGGCAGACCTGTGAAGAACTTTGGGAAAACATATCCTGTGTACATTGCATGGGTGCATCCCTGCATCATTTACAGTACAGGGCAATGTTTTTCCGTTCATCTGTGGCAAGTCACAGTCTAGACTCTCCACCACATTATCCAGTCTTGTGTGGCAACCCTCTGAGCAAAAGGGTCGTTAGATGCTGTATGATGCTGTTAGGTTCAAGCCTTCCACTGACTCGCAAGCCAAATATTACAAGTATTACAATCACACCATGAAGGAGTGAAGTAGACAGGGTGTGTGGTCATTAGATGCCTGGATCATGTGGTCTCTTTTCAGGGACAAATCATGACAAAGCCGCCGTCCTCCTCTCTTGACACCATGTGAAGTGAAAGACCCCAAGAAAACGACACAACAATTCACACAGTGTATCACAGTGTTATAAAAGCAAGTTGGATCTTGCCATATCTTGCCATATCTTGCCATATCTTGCCATATCTTGCCACTTGCCACCCATGCCAAGGATCTCCCTTGCTTCTTTGTTCCTCAGCTGCTGGTGCAGTGATAGTCCGTCGTCCTCAATCCAAATCACGACCAAACGGCACAGCACCCCATTTGCCACGCGGCGGGGAGATCAAGACGTTGAAGCTTGCTACCAAGTCTGCCTTCTGTCTTGTGCCCAGAACTTCCGGCCCACAAAACTCCTGCAGGCAATCAAATGTGAGGATGGGAGTGGCAGCGTGTCAGCCTTGGATAGAAATAAATACATTTGGGATCATTTGGGTACATTTGGATTGTGAGGTCGACATGTCCAAATGCGCCACTCCGAACGCCCTGTATTCAGCAAGAACCATTGCTGCAGGTCCTCACCATGTGGTCCATGTTCTTTCACACAGGACTTGCCAAGGTCCACAGCGGGACGCAGCTCCACCTGAGTGCGAGCTTTGGATGCAAAAGCAGAAGCTTGTGCATAACATGACTTGACTTAATATTAAATAAGATCACATAATCATAAGACTTAACAAAAAGCCACAGCCAAGCCAATCAGCATTCGTTATAGAAAGGACTGAATGGACTCCACTTGGCATAATCGGATCTACGTGAGCTTCCTAAGGGTTTGTAAGGAAAGAAGAAACATAATAGAATAGAAACAGAAGCACTTCGTGCTTGCTGCACACTGTCGCCCAGCCTGGTTTTCCTTTTCATGCAGCAGTTCTGATTGGTTCTGCCGCGCCTGCCGAATTTCAAAAATCAGTTGGGCGCACTGCTCATAGCATTTTTGCCCCCTCCAATAGCATCCATAAACATTGTCAAATAGACAGTGGTAAAATGCACAGGGAATTACAGGGACTTGAGCTAAGTCTGCATTGTCAACTGGCTTTTGAACATCAAAAGCAGGATCATGGACCGCTGGAGAATGACAGCTGTTCCTGCGTATTTCAGTTCAATTGCCCCAGTGCTCTGTAGTCAACTGCCTTCTCCAACAAGTTTTGCGACTGGTCCAAGCCAATGACATGGGAAAAGCGGCTGCTGAGCCCTCGCAACCATAGGCCTAGCATCACGCAACTGGTATGAACATTCAGAATGCTGACAGCAGTGCCACGCTGCCACTTGATGGCTGAAGTGATTCAAAATGCAAGATGCGTATGGCTAATAGCAAAGGGACAGTCATGCAGTACACACAAATTATTCTAGCAATTTCTTGCCCATATTCCAGGGCCGAACATATTCCATGCCAAAATAGCTGGGAAATTTCAGGGAATTGCGAAGACCCCTTTCAGGTGAAATTTGTATTTCATACAGTTTGC
>Ga0126342_10007167_pt1 | contig 19870 bp, 14 predicted proteins | sample Cyp1metagenome_FD_92528 | JGI IMG/M metagenome (GOLD analysis project Ga0126342, IMG submission 92528) | Coral microbial communities from Lord Howe Island, Old Settlement Bay, Australia - Cyphastrea 1 metagenome | ecosystem: Host-associated > Invertebrates > Cnidaria > Coral ... | reverse complement strand
ATGGGAATTTCAGGATCCTAAAATGGAGGTACCTACCATATATAAGGCCTATATAAGGGCTATGTAAGGGGATATCCCCCCAAAATATGGCCTTATATGGTACAGTACCTCCATTTTAGGATCTTGGAATTCCCATTGATAGCAATGGGACATGTCCTATAAATGATGAGATAAATGGAGAGAAATGCGGCGTTTACTGGGAAAATCTCATCGGTTTTTTAATGGGATACTGTCCCATGATATTCCGATGTTCATCCCAGAGAGATATCCCTAAACCCTAAAGCCTAAGAAAAAAGGAACAAATAGAGGAAGGAACTATTTGTAAAATACCACCATAGTAGTCTATGTTAGGTAGTTCATGGTAGTTCCTTCTATCTTGGTAGTTATGAAAATATGTTTCTTGTTCCTATGGTTTCCGGGTTTCCCTATAAATCCTTCTGATTCTGACCTCAAAAAAATTCATCGCAAGCCAAGCTGGCTATCTCTCAGCTGCCAGGTGGCATATTTCTTGGACTGGGAGAGCAAGTCCTTGTTCAAAGCCTCGAGGTGCTTCTTAAGTGGTGAAACCACCATGGCACCAGCAAAATGATCGGCACCACATGGATGATGGAAGATGAAAATATGGATATCTTAAAGTGGATTCCAAGATATGGTCGATAGGTCATATCACTATGGTCCCAGATATCTATAGATAATATAAATAAATATATATATATATATATATATGATATATATATATGATATATATATATATATATTGTCATATCTCCCAAAACAAAGACTTATGATCATGAAACCATGCAGCAAACCCAGGACGCATCATTTCTCCTGGTCATGTTCAAACAATACCCAACAAAAACCAACGAAGTGGAAGGAAAATCAATTCTCACCTTAAATCCCTGTAGTTCTATGGTTTTGAACATCTTCAAGCATTTTGTATCATTCTGTTAAATATAATCATGGCTTGAACATCGCCCTTATTATTTTTTTCCCATCTATTTGCGCTGAGTTCAACCAGGAGGCATAGAGCGTGGAGAACTTCAGTCCCAGGGCTTTGGCTTCAGTGAACCCTTCACCTCGACCATCGGAAGTCAAAAACCATGGGTTTCAAGTCATGGTCACTATGGAAAAACATATATCTTTCTGTCATTTCCAAATATTTCCAGAAATTCGGACATCCTTTTATGATTCTTTAATATGTTTTATGCAATTTCCCAGTTTGTTGGTTTCTAAACCCATTAACTACGTAGTTTATAGTTCCTTATATCCCCGCAAAATCAAACAAAACATCCGAGATCATCCAGTTCCTTATATCCACCATTTTCCATCCATAAACCCTAAAAATCTTCATGGCCATTGACCAGGAATGGAATGGAGGTTTATCCATATAGATCATCCATAAGCCATCCAGGATTCCAAAAACACATCCGTCGAGCGTCCCATGTGTCCATTTTTCCCACATTCATGGAGCTACAAACTGGATTTCGGAACTTTCTAGATTCTATCCATAGACCAAACCATCATTAATCCATCATTAATCCATCATTAATCATCCACTATGGATCCAAGTACCTTCCTAGGAAGTGGGACTGGGGTATGATGACTAGGGGGTTAGCCGTACCTTCCTCTCGACAGCGGCCATGGATCCATAATCCATCATTAATCCATCATTAATCCATCATCATCCGAGCATCATTACTGGATAGATCATCCACATTCCATAAATCCAGGAATTCCGACCCAAAAACATCATCCAAGCATCCCATGAACATGTTCTCCATGATGAGCTTGAAGTCTGGCACCATCACCGTGATGGGTCGGAACAAGGCCTTCAGACCCTCTGGTAGCTCGGAACGGCCCAGATAGCCCGGGTTCATGGTGATGAAGCAACCCACCTGAGGTGAGGCGAGTACCGGTGGATGTGGGTTTCGTTGAACCTGGGGGAGTTCACTACCTGGGGGACTTCACCAGGTTGATGAGTTCACCAAGAAAAATGAAGAAATGGTGGAAAATTTGATAACTATATGTTTGACATGAGATAACTGGTTTTCATTCAACAACACGCATGGGACTCCCCCATTTCTAGATGTTCTAGATGATTTGACCATCAATGAGTTACCCAACACGTCCAAAAGCGGGACTTACGATCACTAGGCGTGTTCAAATTGTTGACGATTCGTGGGATGATGCATAAAGCGGGTTTGAACATACGGTGGGTGGAAGAAATCCTGCACCACCTTGGATGGTTAAAACCCTATAAATAATGGGATAAACCACCTATCAACTGGTGCAGGATTTCTTCCATCCACAGTATGGTACCCCTAGAATGATGTACTGTATCTTCCCCATGAAAACTGCCATTTTTCATGTAATAATCATGGCTAAATCTCCCACGTGATCACTGAAACCCAAGTGGCTATGGGTCAAAATTGGATACTAAAAATGGATGGTCAATACTTACAGATAAACTACTGGTTGGTGCTTTCAACCCCTCTGAAAAATATGAAAGTCAGTTAGGATTAATCGGATTATTCTTCCCAACTGAATGGAAAGTCATTTAAATTCCATGTTCCAGTCACCACCAACCAGTTACAGATAAACATAGATAAACTATAACATGTGTCTATTTATTGAACATAGATAAACATAGATAAACATAGATAAACTAAACATAGATAAACTAAACATAGATAAACTAAACATAGATAAACTAACATAGATATGATAAACTAACATAGATAAACTAACATAGATAAACTAACATAGATAAACTAACATAGATAAACTAACATAGATAAACTAACATAGATAAACTAACATGTGGTCCTCTCAATTTATTGAACCCCAAAGTGACCAAACCAACCGACCGCATCGCACACCGCACCTGCGGATTCAGGTTGATTTCATCGCCCTGCAACATGAAGCGCGTCATGCCGGCCCTGATGGCATCGCACACCGCCTTAGGTGTAAAACATCCAAAAAATACCCGGCCTGGTAATGACTAACAGTTTGCTATTGAAAATGACCATTAATAGTGGATTTTCCCAGTAAAAATGGTGATTTTCAATAGTAAGTTGGTTTATAACTCCAATTTCACTATGGTTTATGGTAGATATATCTATAATTAATGGGGTTTATAAACCAACTAACATCACTGGCGGGCACCACCTTGTATGGTTTGCTTCGGCCAGAAGTGACTTTTTTTTGACCAAACATGATCAAAATCATCTGGTGGTTTATGTACCCTCTGGGTATGACTAACATAGCCATGGTTAAGCCATGGCCCATAGAAAGTTCGATGGTTTACCTATTAATAGCATGGTGGATCTTTCCAGTTCGCTAACTGTGAATGTCATAACCAGATGGTTTGTTTACATAAAAATCATTAGTCATCCATCAATCACCAAAATTTAACCAATATTAACCATTATTATTGGCTGATTATTGGTTAATAGTGGTGATTAATGGATGACTATAATGACTTTTAACCAATATTAACCAATATTAACCATTATTGGCTGGTTTATGTATACCAATTCTACCGCCATGTTGCTTACGTCAAAAAACCATGAAACAAGGCCAAGTCCTCACCACTTGGTGGCTCATCCCAAGAACCCTAGGTCAGTTCACCGTTATTTTTTAGTGGATCTTTATCTACTTATCCCACTGAAAAACAAGGGATAGAACCCTACTTCACAATGTTAAACATCTTTAAACATCCTTTAAACCACCATGTGTTCCACCATTTTCCATGGTAAAACCCCAGTTCTTCACTTGAAAACCACCATTTTTCATGCTAAAACCATCATGTTTCATGGTAAAACCCTCAGTTTTCTACGCCTCCAAAAAATGCCCCCCGCCTTGAACTGCACCGTGCACACGGACAGCACCTCGGGGACCAGGCGGTTGAACTCATCGAAGCATCCCCAGGAGCCACTCGCGGAGAGGCCTCGCGGTGTTCTGAAGAAAAAATGCATGGAGAACCATGGCTGGTTGGTGGTTTTAACATGTTTTAACCATCTTGAAAAATATGAGTCAATGGGAAGGATTATCCGATTATCCCATATTAGGAACATCTGGTTGGTGGGGGCTACCTACCCCTCTGAAAAATCATGGAGTTCGTCAGTTGGGATGATGACATTCCCAACTGAATGGAAAGTCATATAATTCCATGGTTCCAGTCACCACCAACCAGATGGGATTTGACATGGCTCCTTTACTTCACCATGGTTATAACATGTGATAGCCATTTTTATAAGAATTAATTTACCAATTTCCTATGGATCCTGATAGATGATGATAATTATGGATTTAGCACCTGCCTAGAAAACCTGATAGATAATGATAAGTGGTGGTGATATGCTGAATCATGGGAAAGAAAAACCTTGATGGGATTTGTTCAACGATTTTTGCCTTAAAAAAACACGTTGAAAATTGATGATAAGTTGGGATATATATATATAGACTTAGATAACTGATCATGGCTGGTAAAAAAAAACAACAATAGTGGTACACTAATGGTACACTAATGGGATAATCATGGGATAATCATGGGATAACGGGAGATTGTTGTTTGAATATGGGACTTGTTCATGGGATTTTTCTATGGGACTATCATGGGGCCCCCGTTTTAGCCGTAGCGGCCGTAGCGTATCGAAAAGACCGTGTTTTTTGGGATCCGTAGGGATGGGATGTGAAACATGAATTTTGCCTTAAGAAAGCCTTGAAAATTGATAAGAATATAATAAGTTGGGATTTAGAGTTCAGATCTTAAGATAGAAAACCTTGATCAATTATGATAAGTTGGGATTTAGAGATCAAAATTCATAGGTGATTTTCGTATATTTTAGTGGTGTTGATCCAAACATTAGTGACTTCACCACAAAGGGTGGGGAAATTCACCTATCAACTACGAGGTGGTGCCCAAATGGTTTCTGGGGCTAAAATTGCTAGCAACAAACCATCACGTTTTTGTGGTAGGGATTTCACCATGAGAAAAGGGTGAAATCCCGGTTCGACACCTTCTAAACATGTGAGCTGGCGATTTTGGCAAGACGATGATGAACATGAAATTTGACAATTCCCACTTGAAGGATCATCCCACGACTCGTCAATGGTTAGTAATATACTGTAGTTGTAATCTACCCTCTGGTAAACTAACATAGCTATGGAAAATCACCATGTTTAATGGGAAAATCATCTATTTCTATGGGCCATCTTCAATAGCTATGTTAGTTTACCAGAGGGTATTTATAGACGGCACAACACACTTAGGTGATGTACTAACCAGACTTATTGAATGCTTACTAAGTGGGATGATCCTCCAAACTGCATATAGCCCAAAGCGGATTTCCATCCGGCGGAAAACCACCGAGGTTTTCCAAAAGGCCTTTGTAGATATCACCCAACGTCAGATAGTCCATCTCTGGCGCCGCGTTGATGACGTAGCAGGCCTCCACTGCGGAAAATCATTGAACATCCTTTGCACTAGGGATACCCTCTGGTAGACTAACATAGCTATGGAAAATCACCATTTTTCATGGGAAAACTCACTATTTCTATGGCCATTTTCAATAGGAAACTGTTAGTCATTACCAGAGGGTAATGATGGGGATATCATAGGGATCTTATAGGGCTGTCATGAGGATATCATGAGAATATTCCGTGTTTTTTCGGCTTGGAACATCCACAATTTCTAGATCAGTGTGCTGGGATTCCCCCCGAAAAAACGCCATAAAATTATAGAATGATGATGTCAACCCCCCGAATCAACAAACTCCTGGGCTGTTGATGTTTTAAAAGTTGATGATCGCTATGGGAAGACCCCTGAAATTAATCTACCGGGGTATATTCTTCCGAAGTTGACATTAGTTGATTAGAAGGTATAGAAACCTTAGCTGGAGACTGGAAAGGTTCACTACAACGAAAATCACAGCTTTCTTCACATGCCTGCATGCTAAATTCGACAAAGTAGATATTCAAAAGGTATTTCGGGCATGTATTGTTCAATACGTTCCGTATTCTTGACACGTGTTGATGCCGTTTCATGATGTTCCATCTGTTTCGAGCTGGTTGGATGCTGCCTTTCATCCATTTTCCATTACATGCATGTATTGATGCTGTTGTCCATCATTTTAACACGGTTTGTGTGATTCAATCCTGCGTTTTCATGAATTTTCCTGGTCTTTATGTGTTTTGATGGTTTCATCATTCGTCCAATCTGCTACAAACATCATTAATGGGTACAAAATTTGCAGCTTTCCCCTCATGCCTGGAGGTAGCAAGTTTGACAAAGGGTATTTCGGGCCCAAACCCATGAATATTCCGTACGATTGCTCCAGTTTTCCTGTTTGTTTCATGTCTTATGGTCATCATCGAATCGATACATTTCTTCTTCTCATCACATTTTCTTCGCATGCTTGCAGAATTTTTACGAGATAGACTATCGAGAAAGTGTCGATGATCAACCCATGTTGGAAGTAGAAATGTTGGCCCAAATCTGATACCCTCTGGTAATGACTAACAGTTCGCTATTGAAAATGACCATAGAAATAGTTCATTTACGTTCATTAAACAGATTTAAACATGGTGATTTTCCAGTTCGCCATGTAAACGTTTACCAAAGGGTAGCTTGAAGTGTCAATTCACAGTACCCAGCTTTGAAAAAAACATAGCCCAATGAGTTGTCCCAGATGCGAACCACCATGGTGCTGAAATATGCACACCTACAAAACTGGGCAATTTTTTGTTGGGGGGTAAATGTAGGTATATATATATAAATAAATATTCCAGCACCATGGGTTGCATCTGCGTACCATGCTTAGGTGGATGAACGTCTACTTGGGGGTGCAGTTGAGGCCAAAAAACGCTATAACCGTTATAACCCCCATAAGATATCCCCTAGATAACTGTGGTTATATATATATATATCTGGTTGGTGGTATACCTACCCCTCTGAAAAATCATGGAGTTCGTCAGTTGGGGTTACTTTTCCCAATTTGTGGAAAGTCATCAAATTCCATGGTTCCAGTCACCACCAACCAGATATGGTTGGCAGGTTGGCACCGGGCTGTTCCGCCTTCGCCACGGCGTTGGCTAAGTCCTTGGTACTTTCCGTCTTCCCAGTGCCAGCAGGTCCGGCCGGCGCGCAGCCCATGCACAAGTGCAAGGCCTGACGTCGGACGTGGTTTTTCAAGGGCAGTGGGTGAAGTGACCACCGGTTTTTTGGGCCAAAAAGAGCAAGCTGGTGCTTCAGAAGTGTAGGATCCTGGGTTTATGGTGCAATTGATGGTGAAATCGCTAGAGTTATAGGTTAAATATCTTGGGTTTATGGTGACATGACTATATTCAAATGGGGAATAAAACAATAAAACAACTTGTGACTCGTCAACTACCAGGGTGGTGCCCCCAAATGTTATGTTTGTTGGTTTACATCCCACATAAATACTGCCTATAGATAATAAATAGATACATCAACCATAAAGGCTAGTTATTGGAGTTGGAAACTACCTTGACTTAGCTAACGAATTCGGGCACCCACCTATAGTACCGTATAGGGGTTGATGGTGAGGACCTCACTACAGTGACAGTAGAGGTGCCCCCCAAGCTGTTGGCGAAGTTGACCAACGGAACTCCAGTACCCTCTTGTAAACTAACATAACTGGTTGGTGGTGCAATAACCATCTTGAAAAATATGAAAGTCAATGGGAAGGATTATCCCATATATTATGGAAAATAAAATTCATGTTTGAAACCACCAACCAGATAACTATTGAAAATGGCCCAGTCGAAATCGTTGATTTTTACCCATTTTCATAGCATGGTGATTCCCAATAGTTATGTAAAAAATTACCAGAGGGTACCCTCTGGTTATTTAACATAGCCATGGTATATTTTTCCCAGCTAGAAACCTCCATTTATGGTTGGGATTTTCCATGGCTATGTTAGTTAAATAACCAGGCCGGGTAACTATTGGGTGGTGGAGATATCAAGCGCATCACCAAAAATCAGCAACCCATTTGTTTCCACCATTTCGTAGCGGCGTCGCCATGTTTCGTAGAGGATGGGAATGGAGGAATAGGATTAATATATATTTTTTTTTTCAGATGGCTCATTCCTTCATTCCCATGTATTAATAGAGTACTTGAGTACTAATATAGAAAGATGATGATGTACTAATATATATATATATATATATTATTCCCTCATTCCCTCTAATATAGTTTATGAATCGAGTACTTAGTGATCCACTCATCATTACGAATGAGGTTTATTAGGATGATCCTAATCATCATTAGGATGATCCTAATATTAGGGAATGATCCTAACAATCATTAGTAAGGATCCTAATCATTCCCATATATATATATATAGTGAAGTTTATTAGTAATGATCCTAATATTAGGATAATCCTTACCAATCATTACTTGCTGGTGGTTGACCTACCCCTCTGAAAAATGATAGAGTTTAAGTCAGTTGGGATGATGATTAAATTCCCAAGTGAATGGAAAGTCATAAAATTCCATGGTTCTAAACCACCAACCAGATATATATCCACAAGCCATTGATTCTATGGTATGACCACCACTAATATTAATATTAAGTAGGGAATCATCCTACTATTCTTACTGGTGCTTACTAATCATTACGAATCCCTACTAAGCACCAGTAAGACTCTTCCCCGTTTCGATGGCCACATGGGCCATGGCCAGATCGCTCGCCATCGCCTGCGTCGCTGTCACGTAGATGCGATCCGTTAAGGGCGTGACCACCAGACGAGGACCGTTGCCCAGGTATTCCTGGGCAACGGCGGGCTTTCACCAGGCATTCGAATGGTGGTAAAACGGATTTTAATGGGATTTTAATGGGTGTTGGTGGGATTTTATGGATTTTAATGGGATTTTATAAGATCTTATGGTATTTGTTTATGGGATATGGGATTTATATGGTATTCTATGGCCAATCTTATGGGATTTAAAAAGTGATTTTGTTGAATTTCATGGGATTTTATGGGAGTTCATAGTAGTTACCAGCGGATTAAACTATAAGATAAATTCGTGGGAAACCGTTCTGGTTTTCCGTTCGGAATGAATGATCTACTTATGGCTATGCTTCTCCACATCGTCGGTTACAGGCAGGGCAACCAACCATTTTTTTTTACTGGGAACATCTGGGAATCCGACTTATTATGGGACAAACTGGTGTGGATACACGAGGATACACGCGTATAATATCTGGTTGGTGGTGCAATAACCATCTTGAAAAATATGAAAGTCAATGGGAAAAAATATCCCATATATGATGGAAAAAAATGTTCCAAACCACCAACCATATATATATATATATATATTATACTATCTAAGAACATAGCTTTATGGGTTGAAGAATACTTATATCTCCATTATTAATGGGAACAGCATCATTGTTGGATATGAGGGAGATATAATTCAACAGTTATGGATATATGGATACATCATGATGAATTACCCTCTGGTTATTTAACATAGCCATGGTATAGATGGCCCATAGAAATAGAATGAAATAGATGGTTTACCTATAAAACATGGTGATTTTCCATGGCTATGTTAAATAACCAGATGGTAACAATACTAGAATATTTTGAGGAACACTGTTTGATGGGAATATCCTCTATTGTAAGCTTTGGAGAAATCATGGGAAACTGATAAATTTCAGTGTTTGCCCCGATCCAAGCACCTCCTGAGCCAAAATGATTTGACTATTTGGTAACCATGCAGTTAGTAGAACTCCCTAGCTGAACCCTTCAACCATCGTTTATCAACCACCGTTTATCAACCATATCCCAAACATCCCTGTAAGTGGGTAACAGGCCATATGGACTACCTCTGTATGGCTTATATATGGCTTATATGTGGGTTATATAGGGCTTATAAACCACTTACTGACTGGGATGCACGTCCAAGTAGTAATGGTGATATCCTATTAAATTATGTCCCATTCTTGTCCCATTGAATCACCTTACATCACAATGTTTGCATATGATATTCATGTTTACTATCATTTAGCTTAGCACATCCAAGCAGCCGCCAAGACAGCCAAGGATCATAACCATATGGCAATTTGGCATCCGCGATCTCCATCGATGCATCATCCACGTCCTGAAATTTTATGGATGAAAACCCATGGATTCACCGATGGGAAAGTATCACCATGACCAGCAAGCAAATCCCTAGAGTAAAACACACTGAACCAGCAGCACGTGCTGTTGCGTATTGAGGCTCAAACACTGGTTTATGTATAAATAACATCAAACAACCATTTTTTTCCTAGAATTCCTGCTTCTCTCTACAACATCTTCCAGCTTTTTTGCTAGTTCTCACATGTTCCAGCCACTCGCAAGCGGCGTCCTCTTTCCAGTAGCACTTCAACATGCTCTGCCATTGGAAAGCATCCTTGGAGATCACCTTCTCTTGCACCAAACCTGATCAGGCTTGGGATGATGATCATGATGCCCCGTTGACTTTTTGCTTCACCGCTATGGAAAATGGCCCATGATAGATACTTTATATTAATTTATATGATGATTCACCTATGAAAAAGAAAATGAACATCTATTCAACATGTGTTTTTGTCCATAGTTACGTTCAATCACCAGGGGTTATATTTGGCGATATGTATAAATAAATATGTATTTATAATTGGTAGATGAGCTGAAAGATGTTCAAAGTCTATCTCCCTATTCCCCAGTATGTTTGCATGTTTATCCGTTTGCGACTTCAATTTCGGTCCCAATTCAAGTCCTTTTACATCTTACAAAATAACACTTGGTGGTTCATTCCAGCCAATGGGTTATCATCAACTTACCAAGCGGGATGGGCCACCAAATATAGCCCCTGGTGATTGAACGTAACTATGGGAAAAAAAAACATGTTGAATAGATGTTCATATTTTTTCATATATATATATTATATATAATAGTATTTAGTGCAATACATACTGGGCAAAATAACCCAAGTGGATGCATGGCCAATCTTAGATACCCTGCATGGAATATGTGCTTAGCTATAAAGTACCCATGCAAGGTTTTCCTCGCTGGCAGATATGTACTTGCCAGCTATCCCATATTCTATGAGGCCAGAACGGACGAAGATATCAATATGTATAGCTGTATTATAGCTATCATATTTATGTCTATATACATATATATATATATATATTATAAGAACTTGAAAACACACATGACATATATTGCTACCTGTACAAATGATTTGCCAGCTATGACTCGCGCCCAGCGACGCTCTTGCACATCTCGATTGTGGGCGTCCAACGTGATGGCACACATGATCTTCTGCCTGGTCATGGTGAATATGGTGAATCGAATGCCCCACATCAATAGGGTTTCCTAAGCCACGGGGATGAGCCTCCGCTGGATATAGCTGGATGGTTATAGTAATTGATCCGAAAATCACATGGATGAACAGGGCTACTCCCATTTTCCGAAACGAACCCCCGATAAAGAGGTGGCAAAAATGAACAGAAACCAGTTGGCAGCTCCTGGTTGCTTCCCACCTTGAAGAGTGGATCCATCAAGCCCAAAAAATGCATTTCAGATCTGAAGTGTCCAAAAGCTATTTCAAGATCACAGACTTCTCCAAGATCCCAGTCATGTTCTTCACTGTTCTTCCTCGTTCTTCCCCCCTAAAAGCCTAAAACGGCCGGCCTCGTTGGCTTGTCCAGGTTGGTCATGGTCTTCTCGATCAACTTCAAGAGCAGCCGGTGACTCTCTTGCCACGCATCGTGCACCGCATCCTCCTTGCCATCCTGCGGAAGAACCCGAAGAAGTTTCGGGTGGATGAAGCCATCATGAGGTTGGTTAAGTCTCGGAAGCAAAAAAAACAACAAGTGAATCTGAAAGATGCCAAAAAAAAAAACATGTTTTAGCTGCTGAATGTGCATTTTAGCATAGCATAAGATTTACAGTACTATAGTAAGTATCTAACAAAGGCTGGCCCAGTAATGATAACGGTAAAGTCAACACCCGGATACCCCCGGATTAATAAACCACTAGGCCACTAGGCTGTTTTACAGCGGGGATACCATTTTAGTAGCCGATTATCACTCATCTACGGGAATCCCCCTGGTTAATCAACCAGGGGCTATTAATGCGGAGTTGACATTAACATACATTAACTGTTGGGCTTATGGTACAGACATCTATAGTGAATAGATGTGAATAGTCTGTGGTTATAAATCGGTTCATAAAATTATAAATTAACCACTATTCACATCTATTCACTTCTATTCACTATATAGATTTAACTGATTTACAACTATTATAGCTATAGAACTGGGGGGCGCCGCCTGGAAAACCATCCAGCGAACATGTCGATCATGCCGATGAAGGGGTCTCTTCAAGCCGGGTCAGCCGCTGTTCATTCCGTGGATCCAGGCGGAAACAAACAAAACTTGGCAGAAATGGGAGGAGAATCAGCGCTGATGTTCAGCATTTCATACTATTTCACTGCCCAACAATTTGTGATCTATTCACATCTCGTTTTTCACTATTCACTAGATCGATCATCTATCTGGGCAAATTTGAGGGATAATCTAATAATCTAACAATCATCTATCACATTCTATCACTATAGATACTATAGATCATGTTGAACCACTATTATTATCACTAACCAATAATAGTGGTGGTTAATAATAGTGGTTCAACATTGTTAATAGAGTGAAATGGTTAATAATAATAATATCACTATTGTTAATCTAATAATCATCTAGCACCAATAATAATCATCATTATTAACCACTATGGTTCAACCACTATAGATCTATACCCTAAGGATCCATGGTGCTGGAATATTTACCAACCAGTTGGGATTATTTTCAATTACATACATGGGGTCAATGTAGGTAAATATTCCAGCACCATGGATCCTATGGGATAGATCATTACACTCTATTTTGATGGTTACCCTCTGGTGAACTAACATAGCAATGGAAAATGGCCATAGAAATAGTGGATTTTCCCATTAAAAATGGTGGATCTTTCCATTGCTATGTTAGTTTCACTTTCCATTGGCAAAACCACAAAATGCGCTGCTCCTGTGCCGCGGCGAATCCTTGGATTTTTCCACCGGTTTTTGTCGAAACCACGGGACCACGACGACCGGTTTCGACGATGAAAAATCTGTCGAGGCCAAGGAAAACATCATGAACATATATGATTCATATATGATTCATATGAACATATCTGAAATATATATATATATATATATGTATATATATATATATATATGTATATATATATATATGTATATATATATGAACATCTATGAACATAGATGAACATCTATGAACATAGTCAAGAATTTAGTGTTTAATTCATTGAGATATCCTGATCCGTTGAAACTTCTTCAGTCCAGCTCCGTTTGGTCCAGGCAAGGGTCGACACCTCCAATTTTTGTTGCACAAAAAAAACATGTTTAGCACCCCCCAGCCATAGATAGAACAGTTGGAAACCAATTCTAGGTGAAACTTCATTTACCCTCTGGTAAACGTTTACATAGCTATGGAAAGATCCACCATTTTTAATGGGTAAATCCACTATAAATGATTATAAATGGCAATTTTCAATAGCTATGCTAAATTACCAGAGGGTATACAATCTTGGAACCACTCTTCAACCTTTTGGAGACTCCAAGGCAAGCCTTGGGTCCTGAAAATTGCTGACCCAGATTCCGTTCTCAACCAGCATCACCCATGTAATCAGCCTCAATGTTCCGTCCATGTTCAGCCGCAAAAAAGCAGCTTGACCAAGGATTCACCATCTTTCATGGAGCTACCCTCTGGTAATTTAACATAGCTATTGAAAATGGCCATTTATAGTGGATTTACCCATTAAAAATAGTGATTTTCCATAGCTATGTTAGTTTACCAGAGAGGGTATCATGAAGTTTGAAACTCTGGCTGACGTCAGGGAAATGATGTGTATATACTATATATATACACATTATATACATATACCCTCTGGTTATGACTAACATAGCCCTGGACAATCCCAACCATAAATGGAGGTTTCTAGCTGGGAAAATCATCTGTAAATGGCCCATTTTCCATGGCTAAATGGCCCATTTTCCATGGCTATGTTCAATAACCAGAGGGTATATGTATATTATATTATATATGTATATACGTGTTAAATTGTATAAATGGGGGGATCTCCATCTCCACGTTCATGCTTTCTGAACGAGGAGAACATGGGAATGTGACTAGGAAGATATCAATAAGAGTTACCTTGGGTCTTTGTCTTGCCTGGCTGAACAACATACTCCCCTTCCCTATGTACCAAAAACTTTATGAGACTGTACTTGTTTTTTTTGCGGTTCATGCACCTCCTGAGAGGGTATTTGGAGCACATAGGGCGTGTGTCCAACATTGTCCAAGTGTATATCATATTTTGGGGTAAATGTTGCTTGAAATATAGTTGATATAACCAACATTGTCCAACATGGTTCCATCAGCCTCTGAAATGTTCGGCTCAACACTGCAGATCTTCAGCTGCAACACCCGAATCTTGTCATGCCCATGGTATTCCAAAACCATGATCTTCCCTAGCCTCACTGCAGCTCTAATATCTCAATGAAGGCAATTGAATATAATTTCTAGCAAAAACAAAAAAAAACATTTTGTTGTCGACTGATATTCCAATTCTTTGAAAGTTATCAGCCCATGCATTCAATTGTCAGGGTCAATAATTGAAAATTGCTTGTAGAGGCCCTCTATGACCACCATTTCTGGTGAAGATTCCCAATTTCTGTCTTTTTGCCGTAACCCATATGCTCCATGTATGTAATATTTACATACATTTGGCCCATTTGTGTGGTTAAATGTTAGTAAATTATGCCATACATGGAGCATATGGGTAATCAAACATGGTCAACGGACAATTAGAAGAGGATTTCCCAGTTCGACATCTTCGATTTTAGCGGAGGGCATATCGATTCGCGGAAGATGGAAAAAATCATAGGCAACTCATCTAATTAGCCACATTTCCTATGTCATGTATGCCATGGCTATCTGAAAATTACATTACTGGGTGGTGGTATACCTACCCCTCTGAAAAATATGAAAGTCAGTTGGGATGATTATTCCCAATATTCGGAAAAATAATAAATGTTCCAAACCACCAACCAGATTAAATTACCAGAGAGTACCAGTCATGGTGCTGAAAAATCTCCCATGGACAGTAATATCTATCGTAAACCTTAAGTGTAGTTCTTAGATGTTCTTAGACTTATACACCACCTTAGCTGGCTCGTAAATTTGATACGTGTCTAACATTGTCTAACTATAGATACTATAGATAATATCCAAATCTATCCAGTACATAGAATCCCTACCCACTGGTAATTTGATATAGCGGATTGATAATTGGAAAATCAGCACGTTTAGCAGGTGTTGTTTTTTTTTTAAATATAAGAATGGGTCATTTTCCATGGCTATGTTAGTTTACGGAGGGTATTCTATCCAGTTATCGAATCTAATGTAATGTAACTAATACTTATAATATCATCTAACTACTAGTTTGCTTCAACTTGCAAAACAACTATTCTATCATCTAAATCCATCTACTATCATCACACTCGCGAGTGAAAATCTTAGAAACTCCAACAAGTCGAAATCCAATAAAATCTAATTCTATCATAATCCCTAGATCATCCCAGTTATCCTATCATCATTTCTCTAGCCTAATCCCGAAAAGATGCGAAAAATGCGAGTCATCTACCGGACCACTTCCCCCTCTCTCCGGACCACGTCCAGGTAGCTGGACCAGCAGGGCACACTGCGCTGCCTGGCTGCTGGCAATGAACTCTCCACGCTTAAAGCCGTCGTCCATGCCTAGCATCTGGGTGCTGGGTGAAGCCATTGGCGACAAATGGCCCGGTGATATGTGGGGTTTAATGGGTTTTTTTATGAGATTTGAATAGGATTTTAATAGGATTTAATGGATCCGATGGGATTTTACTGCGATTTTATGGATTTGTTTGGAGATTTTGGCGGGATTTTAGCAATGGATTTGATGTTAAGTGATTTGTTTTGGGGAAAATCTGGCTGGTTACCTCCAACTTTCAGATTTACCGGTGGCATTTTCCACAGGATCTTTCCAATTGAACGGCAACCTCCTTGACATCTAAAACTTACCCTCCGGTTAAACTCATAGCTATGGAAATCCTATGCATTTCTAGGAAATGATCTACAAACGCTGGACGTTGTTCATCGAAAAAAAACTGGTTGGTGGTGCGATAACCATCTTGAAAAATATGAAAGTCAATTGGAAGGATGATATCCCATATATTACGGAAAATAAAATTCCATGGTTTGAAACCACCAACCAGAATACGTTTGTGGGAAGGTAAGCATATGATCAACATCTCAACTTGCCCTGACAGCGGGATGATCATGTAGTCCCATCTCTGTAGACATATCGATATAGTTATAGTGATATAGGTATATAATTAGTATATATATATACTATACCAGAAATTGTGATATAGTATAGTTAATGTATAGTTATATGTATATTGTAGACATTTCTCGTTCCGTACATTCAGAATTTCTGGTATATCCCATTCTTAGCGGGTCGATCATTTTGGAATCATTTGGCATTGGCTCCTTGGCTGAGTTTTGGCCATGTCACATCCTTCACTGAAGTACTTTTCCTTGTCCTGCGCATACACATGTCACAATCACTGCGAGAAACCTTAAATGGCAGCTGGGTGAATATCTTCGAACCTAGAATGAGATAGAATTATATAGAATTACCATAGTTGAAAATAATCACCTGCTACCTCTGGTTATTTAACATTTCCATTTCCTGGAGTGCTCACACAAGTAGAGGCGCTCAATCTACTTGTCAAAAATCAGAAACGTCCGCATCCTCAGTGCTCAATGCATTTGATGTGTTGGTATGCTTTCACTTTCCATACAAGCTGGTACCCCGTAGTTAGCTAAGTTAGTATACATCACTCAAATAACTATAAAGTTGATGGTAGATACATATTAATGGGGGTTCTAAACCAACTGATAGCCATCATAAATCACATAAAAATTGCATAATTCTAACATAGCTATTGAAAATGCATATTTATGGTTAGATTGGTTGGTTTACCTATAAAAAATTGTGAATTTCCATAGCTATGTTAGTTCACCAGAGGGTAAATCTCAATTTACCTTAGTAAAATCCGACACGTTCCCATTGCTTTCCCACAAGTGCCATTGGCCACGGCGATGGCGTCCTGCTTAGCAAAGTGCTTTAAGGCCTTCTGGAACCATTCGATGCACTTGTCCAGGTAACTTTCCACCTGCGTCGAATGATCAACAATTACCCTATGGTAAACTAACAGAGTCATGGAAATTCACCATTTTTTTATAGGTAAACCAACTATAAATGGCCATGTTCAATAGCTTTATTAGTTTACCAGAGGATATGTGAATAACATCAACTAAACATAATATGAATAAAATTGTTAATCAACAACAATAACATGAAATTAATAACATCAATAACATCAACAATTTCCCGAATGATTATCGACTAAATATAATGTATAGATAAATATTTAACCTGACCATGGCACATTTGGGAAGGAGACATAATTTTGGCAATATACACGAATATGTATATATATATATATGCCATGGTCAAGTTATATTTTGGGAACTAATATGGGAATAAATCTCTTGGGATCTTTGTCTGGAATATAATGGCACATGTCATGTCGAATGATAATTCGGGAATATATGTTTTAAAAAATGTCGTGTTACATGGATTTCTGGGTTTTGATCGATTATAATGGTGATATCATGTGAATGTCATGGATATGTGCATTATATGGATATATATATAATATTATATAGATATTATATATATAATATATAATATAATAGATATTATATTATATATACATTAATTATATATATATTCAACTCTATGACATATCGGGCGTGGTCATCCCATAGGAAGCCATGGCATGCCAATCCCGGATCGATGATCCTGACCTCCTTGAAACCTCGATTTGTTTCGTATTGGGATCAGATTCTGAAATCCAATTTGTGGAGTGTCTGAGCCTCACATTCGGTTTGTCAAAAGAAAACCTCTGGTGATGGCCCATAGAAATAGATGGTTTACCGAACTTAAAAATGGTGGATCTTTCCATGGCTATGTTAGTCATAACCAGAGGGTAATAGAAAACCGTTCAGTGCAACATGACACACAACATGGGAGTCAAACAGTCAAACACAGAAAAAACCACGGGCAGGATCGGGCGATTTATTTTTTGTTGTCAGAAATAGTGAGAAATCTTGAGATTTATAGATTTGCGGTGTTGCAGCATGGACTATCATATCTATCATAAGCAATGAACATCTGACTCCAACAGCTTTTTGCCATAAGGTGAGGTCATGGATGACAATCCCCATCACAATCCACTCCCAATGTTAAACACCACCATATAGTATGGTCCCAATTATGTGGCAATTCCCAAGAAAATCCAGAGTTTCTAGGATTTTCTAGGATTTTCTAGGGGATGTTTGATATTACGAAGGGATTGTTGGGTACTAGAACCCCCTAGAATCATCGCCGCATCCCGCGCCTTGCCCAACAAAGGAAGAGGCTCTGGGAAGGGGACATACTCCTAACAGGGCAGACGATTCAGAAGAAAACTCCCCCATGAAAACTATAGTTCGATATATACATATATATATATATATATATTTATACGTATGTATATATATTTTTTATATTTATATATGTATGAATGTATATATATATATATTATACGTATGTATATATATATATAATATTTATGTATGTATGTATGTGTATGTATATATATATATATATAATACCATAGTTAATCCAGACACAAATCAACTCGACAAAAATCAACAAAGTATAAGTTAAAAAGGTTAAAACATGTTTTCAACGTCCATGAAAAACATAATTTTCAACATCATGAAAAACTATAGATACAATTAATGATATAATGATACTATATGTATCATAGACATTCATAGACATCCATCCAAGAGTTGTTGGACTTCAACGTTTATCCCTGGCGCGTCGTCTCACCGTTGGCACCACCCCGGGGCCATTTATCCTTGCCGACACAGGCATTCATTCCCACAGCGTGTGGTCGGTTGTCCTGGCGGCGATCTGGCCCGTGGGTGAAGATCTCCAGAATGATTTCCGGTTGTATATCTGGTATATTGTTAATAATATTGATAGTATTGATATGTGGTTAATATACTGTTAATTGGAGAATCAATTGCACTTACTAACTGGATAAGACTGGCTTGTAAGTCCCCTAACTAGGGTTGTCCATGGTTATCCCATATATAGATGGGTTATAACTATGGTTCCTAACCAGTTACGAGTCGTGGGATGATCCTCCAAGTGGCCTCATCCTTAGTGCTTTAAAGGAACATAGGAAGCCATGAAGAAAGAACTGTGGATGTCAGCTGTCCAAAACATTCGTACCTTGGTCATCGAAATGGGGTCCTCACCATCCGGGAATTCCAAATTGTAGCTGTCGATGGCGATGAAGAACTTGGGGAACCTTAGCCAAAAGGCAATCCATGACGAGTGGCGGCTGCACGGTGCTACTTCCCAGCTATGTTAGCTGGTTGATCAACCCACATAATTTCGTTGGATGATGTATCGGATGTATCTGCGATAAACCCTCGTTTTTGGAATGTATACTCCGGCGAACTATGGGACACCACCTCTTTTTCCGGGATTTGTCCCCCCAGTTGTGGACCCTTCCATATGTTACGCATAAATACGCATTAAAAAAATATTAATTCACTACATATATATATATAT
>Ga0126342_10007166_pt1 | contig 19874 bp, 18 predicted proteins | sample Cyp1metagenome_FD_92528 | JGI IMG/M metagenome (GOLD analysis project Ga0126342, IMG submission 92528) | Coral microbial communities from Lord Howe Island, Old Settlement Bay, Australia - Cyphastrea 1 metagenome | ecosystem: Host-associated > Invertebrates > Cnidaria > Coral ... | reverse complement strand
GTAGCCAGGTCTGACTAGTCAGTACCCACCCTTTGTGGGATTTGTATGGGGCAATTGGGGCCGATATGGCCATATGAAAGAAACATGGTTGGATGTTCCCTGTTGCACGGCGTGCAATTCACAATAAGCAACTTCCCATTGCCGCATTTGAATCCGAGGGTGTCCATTGCCACTGGGGGATTTTCTCATATCTTCCCCAAAATGGCTTTTTCACTGGGGAGATCTTTATGGTTTTTTTTTTCCATGTTTTTTTCCAGGGCTTTGCTTCCAGGACTCTGTAAAGCGTGCCCGGCAGCGCAGGCTGCTGGCTCCCAGGGCGGCCGCACGACCCGCCACCAGCCGCAGCAGTCGTTCTTCCACCAAGGGGCCCTGGATGTGACCAAGGTGTTCTCTGGGATTTTCGCTGATTTTCCATGTTCCGGATTCATTTTCATGGGATGAATTAATCACCAAACTATGATGTTTGGATGGAAGAAATGCTGGTGAAGAATGAGATGAACAACCATTTAACATTGAAAAGTGCGATGAACATCATGAATGGAACTGTTTTTGCTGTTTCAAATATCTTGAATATAGTTGAAGAGCTTCGAATTTTCAGTGCAATCCATGATTAGGTCCAGGCCTTCCTGGTTACAGTGTGGTGCTGTGCCCCTGTAAAAGTCACCTGTTGTTCCGTAGATTGCACTACTTCATCCATACAGAACATGGAAAAGTGGCATAAAGCGACAAGCGCAGCGACAGCTGCGAAGCGCCTCGTCTAAGCAATCATGGCCTGACCCCCATTGGAGAGATGATTTGCAATGATGTGGCTAACTAAATGTCATAAACCTCCAATTTTGGTTGGTTTGAAACATAAAACCAAAAAAAAAATGGCGGTGGTTTAGTATCGAGGCTGCTACACTACTGGAGAAGGTTGAATGTACAAGAGATTGTTTTTGTCGTGGGTCGTTCAAGACATAGTTGGATGAAGTTATATCCATTTTGTAATTCAGGATGAAACCTCCAAACAGCAAACAATAGCTGTTGGAATTCCGTCCAATCTGTTCTATGTACATAGGATATCTGTAGAGTGTGGAACATTCCACCACTCTATTATCTTTGATCCATCATGATCCATCCAAAATTCATCACATCAGATATTCTCCCACCATATCCCCAAATTATGTCCATATCACTTCAAAACTCCCATGATTTCCCATGATTTTCCATCTCTTTCAACATGTCGCGCCTAAGCAGAGCTGCACTTCGGCCTTGCCATCGCCATCCGCAGCATCCCAGCACCACACCGCCAGCGCGCTGCCGGCGGAGCTCACCAGCCCCGTGACGTGCGTCAGGCGCTCCGCCGGCGCCACGGCGCGGAACTCCTCGGCGATGAAGTCCGAGGCCTCCACGTGGCGCAGGAAGACCTCCAAGTCCTCCTGCTGGAGCTGGATCTCACCTGGATGGGATGGGATGGGTGATGTAAATTTGGTAAAGCCAGTTGAATCAAAGATCATCAAAGTAACTAAGTGCTAGTTGGGATGTTAACTTGGGTTACATGTTAATACATTCCAGAAATACATGTGAATACATGTCAATACATTCCAGAAATGGGTTATAACAGTTATAACAGTTATAACATGTTATAACTCTGGTAAAGGGCCAAAAAACATCAATGGTGGATGGGATATTTTCAAAAATCTGGATGGGATGGGATAGGATGGTGGATGATAGATGAGTGGATGATGGTGGATGGTATGTCCGTATGTTCTAAAAAACGAGTTTTTTTCCATAAAATTATCTGGATGGGATATTCTACAGGATGATCATTGGGATATGTTTCACATTGTCCAGCCAAATGTTGGATGTGGATGAATGAGATGGATGGGGATGGGGGTGATGGTTTGTACATGTTTGTACTGACCAATGTAGGCGTAGTGACGGTGTAGTGTAGACTATTGCATGAGGCTGCAAATTTGTGGGGTGCTTGCGCAGATCAGTTTGGGATAGTTTGGGTCACCCGGTCACCCGCCTGGAAACTTTTCTGCCAAATATCCTTGTAGAACATTGAGGCCTTGCAACTGACGCATCAGAATGGGATTGGTAAATTTAAAGCCACTCAAAATGCCAATCCCTTGGCGTTCAAAGCCAGCCGATCTGCCCAAATTCGCTTTCTGCCATCGACTCGCCAAGACAAAGGCACGGGTCAACAGTCCCTTTTCAAAATCCACAATTGTGTAGCTTTTCAGTTCCTCAGCGTCTTCCAAAATGCCAATCTCTGAAATCTTTGTCTCATAAATTGGCCATTTGGCAAAGGTTGGTGCGGATCCGGTGTATCTTCCCACGGAGGTTTCGGCCTTGACGGGTGACAGTTCCTCCGTGTTCGTGAGCAGTTTCTGTGGCGGCCACCGGGTGGACGTCAGGGAGAAGGCGCCCACGGAGTGCGCGGCCTCGACCCGCAGCTCCGGGTCCTCCGCGTCGAAGTCCGAGGCCAACTCCACCGGGCGACCTTCGGGCACCGCGGCACGACCTTCGGCACGACGGGGCGCAGGGCGATGGCGGCAACCAAGGGACAGGGCGAAACTGACCCAGAAACTGCCAGATCTGCCAGATCTCCCAGATCTGCGAAATCTGCTGGACCAGTTGGTTGCAACTGGAACAGCTGGGGCAGTGGCAGAAGTGACAACTGGAACAGCAAGTGCCATGGCTCAGAAACTCTTGGAGTAAGCTGCAAAGCAATTCAGCAATGTCAGAAGATCTTTAAAAACAGCAAGGTGTGTCTGAAAATGAGGGGCATAAAATGGCAATTTGAAAAAGACAATGACGATCAACCACTAAATTTACGATTTGGAAAACGGTTGTTTTTCCAACAGTTTCAGACAAGCAACAGCCAAGACATGCTGTGACCAATTTTGGAAAACGTCCATGCCTCGTTTAGGTGCTGCTCAATGGCATTCAAGATACAAAAGACCTGTCAACGTAAAGCGTCAGCAGCAAAACTCAGAATTTCCTGAGTTTCAATCCTCCGCTTTACGTTGCAAAACAAGAGAGTTTCCAGTGTTTCAACCCAGCCAAACACACATCTTACTGGCAAAATCCTCCCGGAAAATCTATGAACAGACCAGCAATTCAACCAGCCGCCTCATGCCACTGGCGCCATTTCCTCACCTGCATTTGGGGCCCAACTTTTGAGACCAATGATGTCGGACATGTTAAGCTCTCAAGTGACTGAAGGGTTGGAAATCCTTACGATTTTTTGCTGTGCACTCAGAAATAATTGATCAACATAATGACATTACGAATTGATGATGAATATCATATGAATGTCACTTCAGCAGTCATATATCAATATATATATATATTATATCAATATATATATATATAATAATATTATATATTATATAATATTACATCATATCATATGACCAATATCTCCGATTTTCGGTGCACCTCTCTTCTCTGCTGCCGCACGCCAGGATCCTGGGAACTTTTTGGGGTGGGTTGAAGATGGTTGAAGGGTGGGGTCGCCAATGGTCGCCATCAACCAATGGTTAGTCGGTAGTTCGTTGCTGTTAGTTGCTGTTAGTTGCTGTTAGTTGCTGTTAGTTGCTGTTAGTTGGTGGTTCAGAGCAGTTGAGTGGTTGGATTTTGAGGAATCTTATTGAAGGATTCCGGAGAACAAACAACCAATATTCTCCACTTGAGGCACGGACAAATGCCGATCGCAAATTGGAAAACCTCATGGCTCCCAAAAAACAAACTAAAAAAAAAAGTACCCTCTGGTGATTTAACATATAGTTTGAAACATAGCTATGGAAAATGGCTCATTCATAGATGATTGGCCCATTAAAACATTGTCATTTTCCATGTTTTTTTAATGACCAGGACAAGCGAAGCTGTGCAACAGTTGGGGATCTGGCTTCAATGGTGCTGTTGACCACTTCCTGATGTCAACGGGTGGTCAAGTCGCTTGGTACCCCTAAAAAAACTGGATGATGCACACGAAAATGACACGAAAATGACACGAAAATGACTCCAGTTTGGAAGTTCAAAAGGGTTCTGGATTTGAATGATGTCTGAAAAAATGACAACCTCAAATTCAAAGCCTCCGCTGTTCCGTTTCGCACTGGGTTCGCAGCAAAAGGCGACTGACACTTGAACTTCTGCCTGAAAAATTCAAGCACAACATGGGAGCATTCTAATCTGCCATGCAGAGCCAACAGGAATGGAAAACACTATGGAAAACCCATGGCGAGCCACATGGAATGACTTATGAAGTTCCAAATCCATCCTGTTTTCCATGGCACCGTCGCTGCCTGTGTCGTTGATGTTGAAAATGTTCACCTTGTCCTCCTGTGACTCATCGCTGACCGTTGCTCTGGGCCTCCACCTGGGAAAAAAACATTGGACCTGGGAATCTGAATGAAATTCTTCTTCAAATCTACCAACTTCCAAATTCTCCAGTGAAAAATTGGACCTCTTCAACTGAGTTCAGAGCTCTCGGGGTGCCTTAAGCTGTGGAAGTTCTTCCAGTGATTCGTTGCACACTCATACAATACATAACACTTGACGACATACGCACATGTTACGCACATGGATGTATAGAGTAATACACCCCGTCTACAATAGTTTATCAATATATGTAATTATACACACCTACATATACATACACATACACATACACATATACATATATATACATATACATATACATATACATATATATATATACATATGTGTATGTATCTATGTCTATATATAATATGTACATATGAATTTTGCGAGGCCGGAGACTGGCCTGGACAGGTTTCGCCTTGCTCATCTCCACCAGGACCTTGGCGAAACCCAAAAATCCCAGGCGAAATTCATAGGTTTCATCTTGAAACTTTAATCTAAACTATACAATTTTATACATATATATATATGTCTATATATATACATATATATATATGTATTACATATATGTATTACATATATTCAAAAAATTCAATTATAGTACATCAGATAGACTCCAAAGAGACCTCGAAATTCCATGATGGGATCAACCCATCGGATTTTGGTGGAAACCAACAGCTTTTTTCCGCCTTGTGAGACTCGGCACTGAGAGACTTCAGGAAGGCCTGGGAATCTGGAGGCTGGAACTTTGGCTCATGTTTTTCGCCAAAAAAATGCACAACAAATCCGGAAATCACCATTTTTTGTAGCTAAACAATCTATTTCTATGGGCCATCTATACCATGGCTATGTTAGTCATAGCCAGAGGGTAACTCTTCATGTGATTTTCTGGCGGAATCATCAGGTTTTACACAGCCGATCTATGGAACCATGTGATGGACCCAGAGGGGGCAAATATTTGGCTTCGTCCAAAAGACAGGGCACTCAAAACCCAAAAAAAACCTATGGTTTAAACCCTAATGTTTTATATTTCATCAGAAAAAATCATCAAAAAGTATGATTCATCAATGATAAGCCATGGTTTTCCTGCGAAATATCAGGGGTTTTCCCTTGCTTTTCCCATGGCTTTTTCCCCCTTGGGAACCTCCTCCTCCTCCGTCCGCGTGTTGCTGGACACCGCATGTTGCGCGGAGGAGGAGGCTGAGGCTTCGGAGACCTGGCTATGTATATATATAATATAATATATATATATATATATATCATTTATATATATATATCCATATATATATACATATACATATATATATATGTATATATATATATATGATTATATATGTATATGTATATGTATATATGTATATGTATATATGTGTGTGTGTGTGTGGTGAATGTGTATGTATATAAATTCAATGTGTGAGTATCTAGAGTGAGTACATGTGTATACATATTTTTTATGTTATATACATCTATAGTGCTAAAATATTAGGGATCACCCCAGCATCATGGGGTTCCAAAGATACTGGGTATATTAAGCCCAACCTTGATGAGAGATGACCATCCCATCTTTATGGGACATAAACCAATCATGCTACATGTCTGATCTGTTCTTGGGGTCAAACCTTGTGTTTCAATTCCAAAATGTATCAAGACCAGTTATTGACGACTTTCCCACCGATCCTCTATTTAGTTCCCGGATTTTCCATCCCCATGACATCCCCACCGCGCATTCCCATCACAGGTCGGCTTGACTGTTCCACTCTCTGTGGAATCCTGTCACGTCCCAGTTCAGAAAACACGTGGAGCAAATACTCCAGAATTCATGACGACGATAGCAGTGATCCAACCGTAAATTGGAGAAATGATCGAAAATGAATCGGAAAGTATAGTCATACAAATTATGGAAAATAAATCGGAAATGATGGGAAATGATCGTTTTCAAAAGCATCCATTTTCTAATATCTAAATTATATAGAGATATTTAATATAGATTATAATAGATATATCAACATATAGATATATATATATATTATAATATATATATATATATATACATATATATAATAGTCTATATATCATGTAATATATATATATATAATATTAGACAATATCAACATATAGATAATATATAATAGATAGATTATATCAAAATCTCAGTCCCTCCAATCTTCAGCATCCAAGTCTCGCACCGACATGTAGCCTGAAGGACGAGGGGAAGGAATCGGTGACACCTCAGCAGGACCGTCCACGAGGGGAAGAAAAATGCCCAAAATCCCTGAGGATCTACGAGAAATTCCAATCATTTGAGGTGATTTCAGATATCCAATGCTCCAAAGAACTCCAATTCCAATAGTTCAACACTAAAAGATCAATGGATCATGTACATTTTGATGGATCATGATGGATCTTGATGGATCTTAATGGATCTTGATGGATCTTATACAACTTGTACAACTCCACTTTACCATGAACTCCGTGGCTTTTCGCATCTCGCGTCGTTTTTTTGGCACGCCTCTCGCGTTGCCAATGCAGCCGCTGGTGGAGGCTCAGGGACAGGAGCTTCTGGAGTGTCTGGCCTTGGAAATGGCTGAAATTTATGGCTGTTGTTGGGAAATCTATGGCTAATATTTATGGATCTTTATGGATCTCTATGGATTTTTATGTCCATGGTTGTATGATGTTATATGTTTATATGTGGATACCTCATATGGATATGACATGATTTAATGTTATTATGAAATTCTTATGAATGTATGATTGTAATGGGGAATGGGAATGTTTAATGATTTATTTCCATGGTTTATGTATAAGATTTTCATTTTTTTATGAATTTAACGGATGTTCAATGGGGAAATGGATGTGGATATACTGGGAAATATGCTGAAATAATAATGTAAGCCCATGTAAAGCCAATAAATAATGAAACTTCAATTAGGGATGGTTTATTTATTGGCGTTACCTCATTAGCCATGCAATAGACTGCTTGATGGAGATCTTCAGTTTTTCAGGCCGCCACTGGCCGGTCGAGAGCTCCAGTAGCAACGATCCTTTGACATGGCCTCTGCTGGCCGTGGGCACCGGCAGATGTGACATGCGAAATGAATCGCCGCACCGATCTCCAAGCATTTTTGAAGTCATCTATAAGACTTCTAAACCTCTAACCATTCCATACTATTCCATACTATTCCATACTATTCCAACTATTTCAGAAAATCACCACTTTTCTGAGGATTTGAGGTTGTGACAACTTGTTCAACCCAAAAAGAGGTCACCTTTTTGCGGAGCGCGGGGGGCGCCTTCGCCTTTTTGCGGAAGCAGGTGGACCCATTGTGCTCCATCGAATTCTCCTGTTGGGGCCACGACCTGTTTCTTGCAGTGTCTCATAGCGTCTCCCATATCAATTGACCAAGTGCTTCAGGTTGGCTTCAAGTGCTTCAAAATTTCTTCAAAACTCCAAATTTCTATCCCTATCCAGTTATAATCATCAAATATCCATCCAAATATCCAAATTTTGATAAATTTTGATATACCTTCAGGCAGTGTTTAAAATTTCACAACACAACCGTGGGGATACGACAGCCGACAGCCGCATCCTTGGCCATAAGCGAGATGGCGTCCCACTGGGATCTTCAGGGCACCGATCATCTGGCGTTCGGATCTCCAGAATTTGGGCGTTCGGATATGATGGATACATGGAGAAATCATTAGTGATTGGTTCATCTTGAAACATCTATATATATATATATACGTATATTATATATATATATATCATGTAGAAATTCGTGTTTCGTAAATCTTGAAACACGCCTTTGACACTTTGTTGTCGCTTGTTGTTTTCAATGATGTTGAATGATGTGCAACAGAAATTCGCCCCGGAAACCAGGATGAATCAGCTGAGCCTCGCCATTTTGGCGCTCAGCGCTCTCTCCCAAGAATCCAGTGCCTCGACACATGGATAGCCTTTGAACTGCCAACTTCATCATGAAACCATCATGAAAATCATGAAACTCCCGAAGAAAAATGGAAGAAAAACAAAAAGACGTCAATGCCTGACATCCATTCTTATGTCAAACCCACATCCAATCAATCCAATCAATCCAATCCATGTTCAATCATCATTGACATCATTGACATCCAAAAAAGTGGAGATCCTTCACCACTTGGCCTCGCAGCCTTCGCAGCCCGGGTATTTTCTCAGCTCCCAGCTGAGCGGAAACGTTGGAACGGGGAGCTGTTCCGCGATGCGCAGGGCCGAGAGTCCTGCTGATTAATGACCCCCAAATTGGATAATGAGGGATCACTAATGAGTTGGTTGATGATCCAGTAATTTTGATGAAAACTAGGATCTATTGAATAGGATTGAATAGGATTGAATAGGATAAGTGGGTTGATTAATGTGTAATCCGATATCCAGCAAAATCTATCCAACAAATTCAAGGCCGGGATGCGCTTCAGGATTTCTTGATTCAGCCCACAAATCTCTCCTGTCATTTTTTTCCCATCAAATCATCATCAGGTCCCGTAGGTCCCATCGGTCAGAAGTCCAAATCCAAAGGTTCATGGAGTTGATAGACATCAAACCGAACATCGGTTTACACTCAGCAACCCACCGACTCAACCCCCAAAGAAAATTAAAGTTGTTGGTGCCATTAATGGTGCCATCAGCAACGGAACGCCTGATTGTCTGAGAGCTGACAATCCCCTCATGGCTGTTGAAGGTGCGACACCAGCGATACCACCGCCTCCTGACGAGGTGTTGACCCTGGTTGACACCTGACACCGCCAACACATGTGCCATAGATAAAACATGGATTGATGACCATATATGACCATCAATCTGGGAACATAACCCATGTTTAGACCACCGCACACATGTTTCTACAAGTCACAAAAGCATGGTGTGAAATATGTGACATACGAATGTAAGCCGGAATAGTAGTCATATACACCAATGTTAACCTTGATACTTTCAGTCAAGAGAGTCAGACTACCCATGTGAAAATATGGTGCCCCAAAAATCCAGTGGTTCATCATATATTCCCTGCATTCACCATATCAGACTGACAAAAAATTGGAACTGATCCACCATTTATTGGCAAGCAAGTTCAGTTTGTCCAAACATGTAAGATTTACCCAAAAACAAGACATCTAATTTAATAAACATGATGTCTATAAGCACTGGATTTGGGGTTCCTGAGGTTCCTCATATTTCGAAGACAAATCCACTTTCCAACCAGCCCGGTCAATGTTTGAACTCCTGCCACCGGCTTCTGCCGTTCAGGGCTTCCACTGTTGGTATGGCCCTGTCGAGCCGCAAAGCCCATGGTATTTTCAGTAGACTACCACCCATTTCCAGTGCCAAAAACCACTGGGGAAACTCAAAAAAACACACACCGACTCAGCATCATTGAATTGGCTAAATCCATGGCTAAAAAAACATGCTAATCATGAATTTCCGGTTGTAGATTCCCGTAGACTCAGAATCAGAAATCCAAGTTGAATCTGGATCCATTGGATCTGCGCCTTTTGCATCAGCGCGATATGAAGATGAGCAGAGTCCACAAAGGTTGCCTTCGGTTTGTCGCCGGCAGGACAAAGGCCATCAGATACCCAAACTTAGCATTGCAATAAGTTTTTTTTCAAGCCAATCACAACAATAAGTGGAAAAACACACAACAATGATCATGAGTTCTTATTTAAAACACATAATATATACTCCTTGAAAATGAAATATGTGTGTGTGTGGTGACCCTCACAGTGGTGATGATAATGATCTGCTTCTTCATCACCATCATCATCATCATCATCATCATCACGATCATCCACACCATCAGCAGATGATTTTCATACAATCCACTTCGATTCTGTATCGAATCAGCTACTGATGCTGATGATGTCGAGCCTCAAAGCATCGCTCCATGGGCACTGCAAAGACAGCCTCGCGCGCTTTCCATTGTGGCGCCTGCGAGACGGGAAAACGATCAAAAGGACCCAACGTCCAACGTTTCAATCTACGAAATGAACTATAAGAAGTATAGTAATATCAAGTGATATCTAGGAATATCAAGTGATATCATGTGATATCTAGGAATATCTAGTAGTTGTAGTTATTGAAGAACTCATTAGAACCCAACCATAGACGGTTTCCGCTGACATGGCAGTTGGAAATCTCAGTCGGGATAGGGCTAAGTTCAACAAGACTTTTGAGTCCGTTCCGGCGTTCCGTGGCCTCAAAGCCTAAGTCCCTGTAGCCACATGTAGCCACATGTAGCCACAAGATCAACAAAAGCAGTGGATTTTCATGGATTTTCCAAATTCTCCCAATTTCCCAAGCATTCCCCCTTTTCCCACCTCGTCTGCTGGGACCTGCTGCCAGGGGGTGACCTTGGCACCAAAGGCTTCGCCTTGGAGGTCGTCTGCAGCCTGGGGATTTTCCGGACTTTTGGGCGAAAAACAAGGGGAAAATGGATGGAAAATGGATGGAAATGTGGTTCATAAAAATGGCAACAAACTGATGGGGATTCTAGAGTTGCGACCAAAACCATGGAAATTCAGAATGTTTGAAGACATACTTGGGAGTTCGATGTGGTTCGGGGGTCGATAGTCCAAAAAACATTGGATTTGACCAGATTCTTGGAACCTAAATCAAAGAAATGAGACCACCAACCATGTGGGTACCAGTAAGCAACCAAGCAAAATCAATAAAGGCACCAAAACAGCAAGTGGCATGTGCGAATGCGATTGATAAATGTAATAGAAGTATGGAATATGTGATGGGTTTTGCCCAAAAATTGAGGATTTCCATCGATTTGCCATGATGTACCCAAACTTTACCATTATTCAAAGGACTATATGATTATATGATTATCATAAATTATACATGTGTTTGATTCTGGGATGAAATGCAGATCAAACATCACCAGCTATCTCGGCCCGGGACGCCCGGCACAGAGAGTGATCACCAGACGGATCTCTCCACCCGACATCAATCGGAGGCCTTGGGCATCTGCCACACGTACCTCTCTGCTTCACCGGGGTGACTCAATGTTGTGATGAATATAGTGCGTTCTAATGTGTTCTAATTCACTACAATTCTCTATATATTTCCATGATGTGTTCATAATTGATTATGGTCTGAATCTATAATTATGTTCCAATATGTTCCAATATGTTCCAATATGTTCCAATATATAACGGTGTCAATAGATTTCATAAACAATATAACGTTCATTAACGTTCTATTTTCCAATAGGATCATACGAGTACCATATCAATTACCGTGACCCATAAACCGCTCAGGCCTTGAGATCTCGCGTGTCGCACCCTGACCTGAACTTGGAACATGCTGAGGTTATCATTGATCATGTTTTATAATGCTTTATTACAATACTGGCATTTTTTGTTTACTGACTATAATACTTATATATAATATATAATACTTATTATAATCTATTATATTATCAATATTATATCATAATCTATTATATATATATTATATTATATAATTTTATATCAGGAGCTGCCAATGAATGCCACACTTTGACTTTTAGAGATTTCCTCAACTGTCTGAGATTTCACCGCGATGCTGTCTGAGTCCCGGACATCCCCCGACATGGGGCCCCGCCACGGTTTTTTGATCGTCACCCGGGAACGCACAAGATTTGATGACCTGCATTTTTTGGGTTGGAAATAGATTTATGAAATTTATGAAATTTATGAAATTTATGAAATTTTATGATGATTCAGAAATCTCAAGCTACAACTCTTGGATCATTGCGATGCATTGTGAATATTGTGAATATGATTCTTCAAACTTGTGCCACTTGAGTGGTTCATCAACATTTTCACTGGAATCCCAGTGGATATTGTTATTGCCAATTGATGCCACCATGGTACCGTTGAAGCTTCTGAGGCTTAATACCTCTATATTTAATGTCTTTGATATCTGTTGTTCCATGGTGGACATTCCTCCTAATCTTTTGCTGCAACATGTACTGTATCCTGACGCTTGAGCCATCGAACAAAACCCTTAAGGATCCGTGTTATCGCAACCAAAAAAAAAATACCCATAGGATCCATGGTGCTGCTATATATGGTAACATTTACCATCAATATACCCCCAACGTTAGCATATATACCATACATGGATCCGTCATGGGATATGGCATGCATTTTTCACCGCCCCATCTTCACCCGTATTTCGGTCGCAGCTCATGGAAACGCCATTTTTCAAAACTGTGAATTTTTCGGAGCTTCAGCCACATCATCTCTGAAACATCGCCTCAGTAACTTTCCAAAGCCATGAAAATGGCTACATGTGGCTACTCTATAGTTGACAAATGTGGACAATCTCTTTCCAGTATGAAAAGAATGAAAAGAACTTTTTATGAATGAGATGCAGAATTGCAGAATTTGACCATAGTCAACCATCACAACAAAAACAGCTCCAAACATCTCCAAGTTTTGTGCACAAGACTGGCTGCATTGAAGATCATCAAACCCCCAAAAAATCCACCCATTTCCCAGTTATCTGATCTGAGCTTTGCGCCAGATTGTAAGGTGGCATGCAGGTCCTCAGGGGTCTGAACAGCATCATGACTCTGCCAATTGGAACTAGCCAAATGGTGAAAAACCATGGCAAAACCATGGTGTTTCACCATGGCAAAACATGCTGAAATCATGTTGAAACATGGTGTTTCACCATGGTGAAACCATGAATTCCCCCCAGCTGAATTCGCAATCCGAGCCACGGGTCAGTTCCAACACGTGCTGTGAGGACTTCCACACCTGTCCTTCAGCCCAGCTGCAAGCGCAAGCTATGTGAATGTGTCAATGGGACCCATGTGTCAATGGGACCCCAGAAAACTCCACTTTTCTGGCAGTTCTAAGATAGTCCTATGGCAATTTGATGGCAGTAACGGGGAAAATGATGGCCATTGGATTGGGAAATATATGGAAATATTGGGAATATATAAAGATTAACCAGTGGATTCAGGATACAAACCCATCGTCTATGCTGACGATGGGCCAGTCTAAGTGCGAATCACTTACAAACAGCCTAAGAAAATATAGAAAATGACCCAACATCGCCCACATGCTATGCATGGGTGCTGTGGTAACGCTTGTAGGAATGGCTGCAACTCACCAAAGAAGTCACTGGCGATGCCAGGAAATCATCCGGAGTTGTTTTATATTCACAATACCATAGACAAGCTGCAATTTGGCTGAAACCTGAGATGTTTGAAAAACCCCTCAAAAATGGTGAAAGTCATATTCAAACAATCTTCGTAACAATGGTGAACAGTGGTTAACCAACAAAAATCCATATCGTTTCCCTATAGTATCATCCAAAAATATGTAAATATATGGTGTGTTTTTTTCGCTTGCCCATCTTCCGCAGCCTTCAGTGGTTTACCATCCATCTTCCGGGCAAATCCACAGGGGTTGGTAACTGTCCCATTTTGGGAATATTGGACATCACCTGAAAAAGTAGCCATGGCATTGACCATATACCTAATGGTTGGGTGATGTTCAATGAGGACATTTAATGACCCATGATCCAGGCATCCGAACTCGGTCACCAAGAAGGTGTGCTCAAACTGCGCCGACCTCTTTCCGTCCCGCGTCACGGCCGTCCAGTTGTCAGGCCAAGTCCTGGCACCGGAAAACAACGAGAAATTGGAATCCAAGATAGGAAAACCATATATACTGTATATATATATATGTTATGATACTAATACTATTTACAAATATACGAATTGCAATACTCTATTCCAATATATTTTAATATTTTTAATATATAACTATTATCTTACAATCACAATAATCACAATAATCACAATAATCATGTCTGGGCATTTCTGCATTTCTCCGCTTTCCACCAAGCTCGATCCTATCTCCACCGTTTCCACCCAGGTTGATCATGGGTTCCACAGTGAAAACCTCACGACGACGACGTCGACACGTGCGACACGTGACCCTGGGGATGATGCACTGAGCTGCACTGAGCTGCGCACGTGGCCAGGCTTCATGATACCAACAGCCTTGTTCTTCCTGGAACGTTTTTTTTACAAAGCCATGCTGTTAGAACAAAAGACCTACAACTAGTGATGGTTAAATATGGTGAATGGACATAAATCATCATAAATCATCATAAATCAACATAAATCAACATAAATCAACTATAGTGATGATGGTTTGGGATATGATGGATATGATGGATATGATGATATGATATGGATATGAATGGCTCAAATTGCCTGAAAAAACACGGGCGTTTTCGTAGGATGCCATGGGATGCCATGGGATGCCATGGGATGCCATGGGATGCCATGCCTGTAGTGGGGCACCTTAGGTGGGCCGTGGAACAGCTGTCCCACCCCATGCCCGCAGTACCTGGGCAACGGTGGACCGCGCACAGCGGAAACGCGGAAACGCGGAAACGGTTCCGGTTCGGCAGCTGCGGCAGCGCCAGGGGCACGTGGTCACTACAGCACAATTATTTTTCCCGGCCTGGCCATGGTTGTAAATTCGTGGAAACTCAGTCCAGCCATTCTGATCATTCTGCAGATTTTGGTCGTGGTTCACTGGCGTCTTCCATGAATTTTCAGTGTGATGGACAGCAAACTTGGTGCCTCCGCATTGATGGCATTGCCTGGCGATTTCGTGGAACAATGACAACTCCACAGCTCCCAAATGTTCCCAAACTATCCAGCTTTCGTCTGATTCGGTTGTAAGTTGTCTGATGCTTTCTCATTCTTTCTCTAAATTCGAAGGCAAACTCAGAACCTTTGAACTTTGATCAACGCTGCGCAGCGGACGCTTCGATCGCCGCGCCTAGGTCCCTGTAGAAGGTTCCAGGGCGGATCAGTTGGGAGGCCGCGAACAAGGAGCTGTAAGCCGTCCTGCACTCCAAAAATTCCGATCCGCACAACAAAAATCATGTGAAACCATTGGAATCCATTGGAATTCCATGGGACCATTGGATGAGGGTTGTAATTACCCATTGTTTTATCAGTTTTCATCGTGTTTTTGTTGACCATTTATTGGATTCTGAAGTGTGTTTGTAATGCCCTTGAAGTTCAAGTGCTGTGCATTATAAATGGGGTATGTATTGGGTATCCTATGGTATCCTTAATCTGCCCTGACCGCACCCCACCTGACCAATCGCTGTGAATCTTCATCGCAGTCACCGATGAAGAAGGTCTCGTTGAGATCTGAGTGGAAACCTCAACGAAAACTGGGTGTTTTGCATCTGGGTGATTCACAATAGTTTAAAATGGTTGGAGGATTGGAAAAGGCATGGTGAAAAAATGTGAAAGAAACACATTCAGAATTTGGAATGCTTCCCGAAACACTTTCGACAATTTTCCAAAGCAGTTGCTTTCAAGTCACCACAGGCCGCATCCAAACCAAAGTCGAGGAGATGTGTGTTGTATTTTGCTGCTCTCTTCTTGCAGAAGTTTGTGACCATTGTGACATTTCGGCCAGCAGCCAGGGATATGTTTAACAAAATAAAGCCCTGCTGGAACCGAAACTTTGTCTGAAGAGTCAGCATTAGAAACACATTCAAACATCAGGTCATGCTGTCAACACATGTCAACACATGATAACGCATGTCATATCCTCACCTTGATAGAAGATGCTCACATCCAGGTTCACAATATCTCCCTCCTCAATCGGTCTACAGTCAGGGATGCCATGACAGATCACCTGCGCGTTTCAGCGGCGCCAAAGCGGCACTGCCGGGCCAGGGGAAACCGTGGCGCCGTGGCGAAATCACAGGCACCTCGTTGGCCGAGACGCACACCGTCTTGGGGAAGCGGAAATAGTTCCTCGCAAAAACGAGACGGCCCCGAAAAAAACATGGGCCCCATGGCGATACAAACAAGCGAAAGCCAACACAACGACACCTATAAGGGAGGAATATATTATGCCAACTGATGCCAACTGATGCCAACTATCTGTACATGGGCATCTATATCTTGGTTGTTCTTGGTTGTTTCTCAAAATAAAATGTACTTAAGTGGGTGATTTTTTCATTTTTTTGAACCGATTTGGTGACATTATCAGACCTACCTGTAGTGATATCTCATACACCCCATCAACGGAAATGGATTCGTCCGGAAATAGTGTACCCCCGTAATTGCCCATAAATGAAGCTTTGAACCACTGGTGTTTTCCAAATTCTACATACCCAAATGAGTAAGGGTCAAAACCCTATCATACTCTGGTGAACACCAAAATAGCTGGCAAAGGGATGTTCATCCTTGAAAAAATATGATCAGATGGGTATCCACATGTATCCACATATGGTCCCTTCGCCAAATATATCCAATGAGAGCCAAGGTGCAAGGGGCTCGGATAGATCTTGCGATCCACGCATGCCTTCAAGGATACCACTGCGACACGGAAACTCCAAGAGTTGTCTTTCGATGGGGAACAATCTCAATGGGATAAATCACAATCAGATCAGGTAATATGTGATGGCATTTTCTGCGATATGTAATATATATATATATATATATGGATATATGACAATCTCAACTTGCCAATTTGGGGATAGTTTTCGGAGAGTTAGCCCCTTTATATCCCCTTATTAACCAGTTATTAACCAGTTATGGATGTTATGGGATAGGTATCCCTTACTAACCATCTACTAACCATATCTAACCATCATTCTATGCCCCTGGATCCCTGGATCCCTGGCCTGGTACACCACCCGGTCGATCTCATCTCCAGTGACTCCCGGTCGCATGAAGCGGGCAGCGATATCCAGGACCTGTCGCTGCTCAATCATTGATTTATTGACCATCAATTTTGGGAAATTGGAGGTTTCCTTGGGATTAGAATATATAATATATGTATAGTATCTAACTATATGTATGATTATGTATGGATATTATAAATGATATCTATATAATGTATTATAATATATTATAATGTCTGATTACCGGAAGGTACATCCAATCCAATTTTGTTCAGCCAATGAAATGGCAAACGAAGCACATCCCAGCCGTCCCGGTTGAATGGCGGCCTCCCTTCCCAGTTTGCAAGCCATTCGCATCGTCTCCAACTCCTGTCCCTGAAGGATTGGGACCTGTCACCATGGGTCACCATGGGTCACGGTGGTTGATGGTGGGACTTTGGATTTGGGATTTCGGATGAGGCTTTTGGATGATTTATGATGATTTCAAGGGATTCTACAAATGTTGGGCTCAACGATGGGAGTTGTTCGATGCGTCTCGTTTGAAGATTTTGAAGATTTTGAAGCACGTGACACGCCTCTTTCACCCCAATCCTTTCGCAAGCACTAGATCCCTGCAGCATGCCGTAGAATGTGGGCAAAACAGACTCAATGTCCAATGGCTCCGGATAGGTAAACTCCAAAGGATACATCTGAGATCATCTGAGCTTCACAACCGAAACTTAGGGACACAGCGTGGGAAAGTCATCAAAATGAAACCATTGAGGCATCCACATCTGGTTGTAGGGCATAGTCAGGCAAGAGAATGCCCTGCAGCGAACACTTCTCTGGGAGGCAGCAAGCGGTTACCACCACTCATCTGAGCGTTCATTCTTCACAAGTGACCATGATTTATTCATGTTTTTTCGAGTGAAATGATGCTCGAAAATGGAGAACCATCCATTTTTCCAGTTAGAAATGGATAAATTGGTCATTCTTCTTAGCTATCGGCAGGCATTTCAGACATGATGAACCCATCCTCGGGCATCCGCATCTGCTTGGTAACAAAGGCAGGTCGCAAGGAGCCACTGAACTGATAGCCCCAGAATTCCTGTTCCAAAACGGGGAAGCGGATGGATTTTGGGGGTGTAAAAATCAGGAATTTTACCAATGTTGGGCTGGTTTATATGGAGGATGTTCATGGACTTAGGGTTGCTGTTGGGAAAGTTGATGGAAAAATACTATCACATAACTGATGCCACACCATGAAGCTTTGGCATTGGATGGCATTGGCCATCTAGAGACATGACAATTCCAGACAAAGCTGCGCCGAAAAAAAAAAAAACATCTCTCAGGTTTCCACCCTAACTCCACCTAAAACGTCGCTGAACTCCAGCTGAACTCCATCCCGTCCCAACTCTCCCATGAATCATCTCAATCATCTCCCATCCCGACCCCCAATCTTTGGGCCTTTGGAGGCCGCTTCAGTTCCTGTTCTGACATACTCTGCGAGTTGTTGGCCATTGCCTCCAACATGCTGATATGCTATTGACGATCAACATGCTCTGGCGCTGAAGCTCGAAGAAACATGAATCTTTCAACACAAGAGAGGCAGCGACTCAGCACTCAACATAAATGAAACATAAGAATCCTAATAAAACAATGAACCTTTGGCCAATGCCTCCAGCGACTTCTGGCACCAGGCAGCAAAGTCCTCACCGCGACGGTGAGCCTATGTGATCTATGTGAAAAGTTTCGCCGCTTCGCCATGCTTTGGCGTGTCCTCATCGGACACACCGTGAGTTGCAATGCCATCCAGTCCACTGGTACCTGCCCACTGGGATGGCAGATCGCTCAGATAGGTCAAAAATAAAATCATCCTATTGTTGAGGTCAAGATGGGTCAAGATGGGTCAAGATGGGTCAAGATGGGTCAAGATGGGTCAAGAGTTTTCAGCTGTATGTGATCCAAAGTCCTGTGACACTGTGACCCGCTTCAGCAGTTCCACTCTTTCCACCCTTTTGCCCGTTCCGGCAGACGTTTGGTTGTGTTTCTCTGCAATGCACTGAGCTCTAGACCAGTTTTTTTCTTCCCTCCTCCTCTTCGTTTTTTCTTCTTCTTCACAGCACCTTCCTGTGCACAGAAAAACTCGCAAGACCCAAAGCGTTTGAAGGAAAGCTGCCCCGCTGCCCCTGTACTAGTACAATTTATAGCTATACTAATTTTTAACACCTAGTGTATCCAAGTGTATACTACATATATCACATATGTATAAACGTGTGTGTATATATAATTATATATACATTTATCATATTAGGATTGCGCAACAGTCATGTATTGCTGGTTAATGTTTGACCTGCTCCTCTTCTCCATCCTCCTCTTCTCCATCTTCCTGCAGTGACGGTTGCAGTGGTTTTTGGAACGGAAGACCGGCCGCCGGCCGTTGAACTGCCCAAGAAATACGACAGTTGGGATCGTCAGTTGTTCGGAATCATCCAAATATGGTTGAAATCAACGATCCAATCATTCTATATCAAATCAGAATCATACCATATCATATCATATCATATCATATCTATAGATATTATATATATATGACTTATATAACTATATTGTATCATTAGATGTGAGGTGTAAAGCATAGATGTTAAACACACTCGTTCACACCAGGTTCACGCTCGCATATCCTTTTCTACTATTTCCTGTCGCTTCGTATGGTCTCAACCTGCCTCCAGCAGGATTAATGCTTTGGGTAGCTGTGTAGGTGTTCTCCTACACAGCAGCACTGGTTAGATCCATACTCCCTGTTCCGCACTCC
>Ga0126342_10007165_pt1 | contig 19875 bp, 18 predicted proteins | sample Cyp1metagenome_FD_92528 | JGI IMG/M metagenome (GOLD analysis project Ga0126342, IMG submission 92528) | Coral microbial communities from Lord Howe Island, Old Settlement Bay, Australia - Cyphastrea 1 metagenome | ecosystem: Host-associated > Invertebrates > Cnidaria > Coral ... | reverse complement strand
GTGCTGGCGCTATAAAAGTGCCCATGGCGCTGTAAGAGTGTCAAGCGCTGTAAAAGTGCTGGCGCTGTAAAAGTGCCCATGACGCTGTAAGAGTGTCAAGCGCTGTAAAAGTGCTGGCGCTGTCAAAGTGCCCACGGCGCTGTAAGAGTGTCAAGCGCTGTAAAAGTGCTGGCGCTGTAAAAGTGCCCATGAAGCTGTAAGAGTGTCAAGCGCTGTAAAAGTGCTGGCGCTGTAAAAGTGCCTATGATGCTGTAGGAGTGTCAAGCGCTGGAAAAAAGTGCCCATGATGTTGTAAAAGTGCTGGCGCTGTAAAAGTGCCCATGACGCTGTAAGAGTGTCAAGCGCTGTAGAAGTGCTGGCGCCCTAAAAGTGCCCATGACGCTGTAAGAGTGTCAAGCGCTGTAAAAGTGCCCATGACGCTGTAAGAGTGTCAAGGGCTGTAAAAGTGTTGGCGCTGTAAAAGTGCCCATGACTCTGTAAGAGTGTCAAGCGCTGGAAGAGTGCTGGCGCTGTAAAAGTGCGCATGACGCTGCAAGAGTGTCAAGCGCTGCAAAAGTGCTGGCGCTGTAAAAGTGCCCATGACGCTGTAAGAGTGTCAAACGCTGTAAAAGTGCTGGGGCTGCAAAAGTGCCCATGACACTGTAAGAGTGCCAAGGGCTGCAAAAAGTGCTGGCGCTGTGAAAGCGCCCATCGCGCACTAAGATTGTCAAGCGCTGTAAAAATGCTGGCGGTGTAAAAGTGTCCATGATGCTGTAAGAGTGCCAAGCGCTGCAAAAAGTGCTGGCGCTGTGAAAGCGCCCATCACGCACTAAGATTGTCATGCGCTGTAAAAATGCTGGCGGTGTAAAAGTGCCCATGACGCTGTCAGAGTGTCAAGCGCTGTAAGAGTGCCCATGACGCTGAGAGTGTCAGCGCTGTAAAAGTGCTGGCGCTGTAAAAGTGCCCATGACGCTGTAAGAGTGCCAAACGCTGTAAAGTGCCCATGACGCTGTAGTCATTTTGTAGTCAAGAGGCCTTTCCCGGGCCTTGATTTAGTAGAGAGAGTTTCCAGGCACTCCATTTTGTAGACTCAGGTCCAGCACTTTGTAGAGAAGAACACCGGGTCCACTACTAAATGGCTGGCTCCAACCCCACCCCCCTAATTGGAAGGGGGATCTATAGATATATATATGTATACGTATAACTGCAACTGCACTTCCAAGAGGGGAGGGGATGAAGTCTGATTGAACTTCGGGAAATCTGAGGAAAATGCAATATGAATCATTGATGGTGAGATTGGAGATGGTTTACTATTTAGATTGATCATATTCTTGTTAATGAAGACCCTGAATGAAGTTGAAATCTAAATGGTGACTGGTTGCGAAAAATATCGTCAGTTAATGTTGATATATATATATATTTACATATATCGGCATATCTGAGTACACTGATGTTTTGCGCAACCCGTTTAGTTTTCAGACTTGGGTCGACACTGTGGAAAAACAATAATTAATGGACGCCCGCAAAACCTTCCACAGCTCTAATTCTGCCAAATCCAAAGGGAACACCCATCAACATCACCTTAAATCAGGGAACAAACCAGTCGCAACAGCCCCAGAAAGGAAGGATCTCAGCCTCCCCGGCCTTCCCCTTGCCCAGGTTATCGCCATGTACAGCCGAGACCGGGGAGTAGAAGATGGAAAGCTGGTGCAAGGTCCTGTGGTCACTTTCAACATCCTTTCAGCTGAAGGTCGGCCCACAAAAATTGATTTTTGGGACCTCTGAAGTTTCAAGAGCTGTTATTTTCCTGTCCTGCAGTTGTTTCAAACATTTTCAAGGCCTATTTCATGGATGAACTCCACTTGTCCTATTTTTTTTTGGGGAGGGTAGGTGGCTGAAACCTCACCAGCACGGATGCCATGCTGCACTGAGGCATCTTAATCAGCCACATTGATGTCATGGCAGATGCTGCCAAGGCCGGTTTTCGGCTCCGAAGATCCTGAGACAAAGGTCTTGAGAGGCCAATTCTCTTAGCGACAACTCCACCCATTCATCATCAATATTTGGAACCTCAGAGATGACAGAAATGAAGACACCCAGACTTGGATGTCAAGAATCTCTTGGTCCCAATTCATCATTCATCATCCAGAGGTTCTCAACTTCACTTTTTTTTCCTTGGTCTGGACACCGATGAAGTTTTGCCATCCATCCCATCATCGAGGCTGGGATCCACCTGAGAGCTGGGATGCACTGCAACCCTGGAGCGGCCAGTAGCAAGTTGGGCTTACCGCCTGAAGCCATCGCCCAGTTGGCCCAGGAGTCTGAGCTGCGCTGAGCTGCTGAGCTATGTATACAACGTAGACATTTAAAAGAAGGGCTGGTGAATCAAGAGAAATGGGGGACATCTATCTATATTATATTAGATATCTATATCGATATCTAAGCTGATCTAATCTGATGGTTCCCTTCAGAACATCTAAGATCATCTCTGCTCATTCATGGTCATTCCTGTGGTTGGGATATTCCGGGGAGTATAGTGGTCAAAAATAGCAGAACATGTTTTGGCTGCAACAAACTTGGGTAGCTTTTCGCAATTGCAGAATGCCGCATTTTCTACTCCCTTGAAGACTCAATTGAGTATGCAATTTTCCTGGCCTGAATGCGGCCTGGAAGATAGACAATGGCAAAATATTGGATGCCATGGTCCATTCCAAAAAGTATTCGTCAGCTTTGTTGACCGAAGGTTTAGATTTTCAGTAGTACAAGCACCTCAATATTTGCTTACATGCACAACCATTGGTTATATTCACCAAATGTAGTCTTCTGTATACCAGTTCCAAAGGTTGGTGTCCCAAATCAAAGCCATTATCCGAAGTCATTGTTTCCGGTCAAGCCTGCAGTTGAAGCATTTTTTTTTGGATCCAAACCTAGGGAATCTGCCATTTTATTTCTCTGGAATCAATCCATGGATGACATGGATGTTTCCAGATTTTTGATGGTTTCAGTCCAGTCTATCTCGCATTTTCGACGGGAATCAAATCTTCACTGGTCCAGTCCCATGAGAGTTCCTAGATAGATGGTGAAGATTTGCCCTTTAATTAGTGATTCATTTACCCAGCAGGCATAAAACCACCATAAACCATCATAAACCCGAACATGATCCCCATGTTCCTAGTTGAATCCCCATGTTTTCAAATCGGAGGGTGAAGTCACCATTGGGCCGCTCGAGTCTGCCAGGACCCTTCCACGCAGGGCTGTGGCTTTGGACCTGCATTCGTGACACAGCTTGGGATGATGAGTGCGGCCTCACCATTCAACCGGATTTATGGTAAACGGATGGAAGATGAATGGTAAATAAAATTTGAATGAATGGTAAATGGATGGTAATTAAATGAATGGTTGATACATCAACCTAATACATGGTTGATAGTGGTTAACAATGGTTAAATTCATTTGGTTGCATTTACAATGACCTCACTGCGACGTCAATGGAATGATGGTATTGGAGTTCCAAAAACGCCAAACTTTTCAGGTCGGTGAACTTTAACCAGACACATATCAGACTACATATATTCTGCGCAGTTTATCTTTGCTTACTGAGGGTTTCCTATTTTAAAAAACCAGTGTTTGTTCAGAACATTTCAGAACATAATTCGGCACAGGGTCACAGGTTGATGTTCATCCCCTGGAGCGTTGATCGCATGTTTTCCATCGTTTTCCAATGTGCTGGAGGTGAGATTTTTCAGCAATCAGGTGAAGTGCTCTGCAAGTGCAGTACATCAAATCCTGGATGGCAGCTGCGGCCAACTCCATACAGGTGCGCAAATGCAGCATGCAAAAAGCCTGACATCCAATGACTCCATTGGTTTGGAAAAAGATGACAAGTTCGGGAGATTACCCTCCTTCAAACGAACATCGATGTGGACAACTCACCATGTGTAGATTATTTTCCAAGGCAGACCGTGGGTTGTCCACATTTTTTTGCATGTTTTCCCTGGGGTATATACTCTACACCCATTTTCACTCGAACTCACGTACCCGGGCCAAAAGTCTTATTTCCCAGATAGATTATCGGAATATACCCTGCCGTAGACATGGCTTGCTGGAAAATCTACCCTCTGGTTATTTAACATAGCTATTGAAAATGACGATTTATAGTGGATTTTCCCATTAAAAACAGTGATTTTCCATAGCTATGTTGATTTACCAGAGGGTATTGATGAATTCACGAATTGCGGCCCTCCAAGATCCCAAGCCCAAGCCGAGGCAAGTTACCAGAGACTCCGAGCTTTGGTGCTGAGCAGCTTTTGGACATGCCTTTGGGCAGTGTTCGAGTCAGCTTGGGGTCCCTTGTACCAATCCATTGTTCACCGGGTTTGTTTGAGAATGCGTTACCCCCCAAAATTGAATGTAAGTTGTTGTGTGACCTATCAAAATGGCCCATCTGCGCCAAATCCATCCGGGCTGAAATTCCGATTTTCGCTGGAGGGAAACACCTGACTTGCATGTCGCTGACTCCTAAGACTAGGTGCCAAAGAGTGTGGTATAGCCGTGGAAAGAATGTGGTGACCAAGACGGATATCAATGATGTGTCACAAGGGTTACAGCAGAATGAATGCATTGGATATTCAATTAGGGATTCGACACATCTTTCGAGTTCAGATCTCTGGTGCTACTGCCCCAAGGTACTTGAGCACCTATGAGGATGTAGAGCGCTTGGTGAATTTCATTGCTACCAAGTATCGTGAATAGATGTGCCATGATGTGCCTCCTTGTTGAAGCCCTTCCGGTGGTGCTTTCCGAAATGAAGGCCCACTGTTGGCACAACAATTTCCTAGCTACACCAGCTACCTGTGGATAGGCTGAAAGTTTGCCGCCGCAAGATGTAACACTTTGGGTTCCAAAAAATGATTCCGATTTTTTGAAAACCGTGTTTGTCTGAAAATGGGTGCCCCCAATTCCAATGGATTATCAATTACTGAGTTACTGTCTTCATTTTCGTTTTCAGACAAAGCCAACTTGTGCTGAGATAGACTTTTCAATAAGTCTTCAGCCAAACTTCAAGAGTCACAGGTTGTCTCTGCGCAAAGCAGGGACACGTAGCCTCCATGCAGCCACACCGGTTCTTGTACAGCACGCCGCTGGTGTAGGGAACCAGGAGTCGTTCCGCAGCGTCAGAAAATGCAGTTGGTTTGATGAGAGACCAACCGCTGTGAGGAAGCGGAGGTTCATCAGAAGAACACGAAAGAATTTGGCAACGGTTGCCCTAAATCTAGATTTGTGGCCCCCATCGATGCGGGGCAAAACAAACCCAACAAGCAAGGAATCCGCAGCAAAGATTCGGTTGAGAGGGGTAGAGTTGGGGGTATTAATGGGCATAGCTACGGTAATAGCCTCCATAAATTGGGATATAACCCTTGATTACATAACTATGGTTATGCAATCCATTTGTTGGGCCTAGAGACCGCATCACCGCGCATCACCATGGGACCCATGGGCCATGGCAGGTCACTTATTCGTCCGAAGGCTTCCTTGAAAAGAACGTAGACAAGCCACCAGATGAGGACGGGTGGTGGCCAAATCTGTTGGTACCATAGAACCAAATTTGCTGAGCAGGTACATGTCTACTCCAAAAGAACAGATACAGTAGGCCCCTGTTCAACAGGTCAATGCAACATCTCTATACTTGGCTTGTATTTTTGTAAAAGTGAATTCGCAGCAGAGGTGGGCTTCCAACTTGAAAGTCTGCCCGGACAGAAGTAGATAAACCCAACAGCTGCCGAACATCGGGACAAATCCGCTTGTAAATGGCGTAATGTCAACTCCGGATCAAATAAGCAATATGATGAATTTCAACTGTTTTGTATTTGCAATCTTTTTTTGATGATTGTAATGGTCGCCCCGGATGCTTGACATGTAAGATGGGTTGAAACTAACAACCAGATCAGGATTCTTGCACTTTTTTTAAAACATTTTAAAACAGGATTCCACCACTCCCCGCAAAGGCAATCCCTACTAGTGGAGGTTATTGTTCTTGGTGGTTAAGCCCTACCCTCTGGTAATTTAACATAGCTATTGAAAATGACCATTAATAGTGAGTTTTCCCATTAAAAATTGTGATTTTCCATAGTTATGTTAGTTTACCAGAGGGTAAGCCCTATCCATAATTTCTGATGGCAACATGGGCGACATGCCACTGGTCACCTTTGGAATCCTCAGGCTGCGGACTTGCTGAAGGCATCGAGTCTGACGATCCTCCAACAGGCGCAAAAATTTTATCTTGGTGGCTCCAAAAAAGACTTGAAATGGTATGAAATGGTGCTGAAATACGGGAGGTAAACGAGGTAACCTTCTGAAAAGGTGATGTTCATTAGGGGAAATATACGGAACCTGTAACAAGATGGGATCAGTTGCGAAAATAAGAGATGTTGATGCTTTTGCGAGTAGCATACCCTTCAACCATTCTCATCTGTAGCAACAGACACCAGAAGTGCAACCGTAGATCTCTTGTCGGGACTGGGGGTCACGGGTGAAACGACATACCCCAAAATCACTCAACTCACCCTGCACCGACTGCACCGGCAGATTGGCACAACCATCGCGGAGGAACTGGCCGAAGCGACCGGTGGAGCTGGCAAAAAGAAGGTGCCAGTGGTTGGCCTAAAAGGGATGAACCCCTCTAAAATCAACATTTGTCTATAATGACATAGAGTGACTGAGCCCGTGGTCACATTGAAGCTGGTTTGATGGTCAGACTCAAATTGAGATGGCGCAACATTGGTCAAAAATCCTTGCCAAAATGCAGGCGAAGACCGTGAGTTCCGGCTTCCGGAGCTCTTTGGCTTCATTGGCCAGGGTCCTCAGGGGCATCTTCAATTCCAAGTTCTATGAAATAGTCAGACTTCGTTGTCTATTCAATTTCGAAGGATGTGTCAAAACCCTGTACCCCTTCTTTTCAGATCAAAGTCGATCGGATTTATGGATGTTCATCCCCCGCATATATATATATATTTATACACCTAGAATCATCCAACCGAACAGACAGGTGCCCGAAGTAACTTCCACCCCTGGCCCTGGTCACTAGGTGCAGAAGCTCAACGAGGCAGATCCTCATTTTATCCGCTGTGTGAAGCCCAATCCAGAGAAGGCAGTGACGGTTGGGAAGGGGAACTCCCATGGCCAGTTGATGTTCAAAGAAAGCTTGGATCCAGAAAGAGTATAGAACCATCTAAATAGCATCATTGGACAACATTGCTTTCTTCTTTTGGTGGATGTTTGTTATCAATTAAGCCAGTTGCAGATAGTTTTCTGGATCATCTTCATTTTATGTTTGCAGTGGAAGCAGATGCTAGCCTTGGACATTTTGCCGTTCGGACCCCATTTTGGTGTCCGGCTATTCGTGCCAGGTGCCGGACAAGTTTGCAGCGACCCTGGTGATGGAACAACTCACCTGTAGTGGAGTCTTTGAGGCGAGAGCGATGGTGAAAGATTGAGATGATGATGGTGAATTTAAGGGGAACACATCTCCATTTTTGGGGATTCTTTCAGGTGCAGACAGATAACATCAAGCCCCCACTTTCAAACATGCTAGACATGGTTCTTGGTCTATGTGACTGCCTTCCACGTGGATTTGGATGCTCCAGGAAGTCAATATTTAAGGGTTTGCAACCCGATTCTAGCCTATTCTGACTTTATCAAGATTTTAAGCCTCAAATTCTTTGGGATTCATCCCATCCCCTAGATCTCGCCATCCATCCATCTGTAGGCGGTGCGCATCCGTCAAAGCGGCTTCGCAGCGCGGATTCCGTTCGGAGACTTCCCGGGGCGCTACAAAATCGTGGTTCCCAAGGTGCCGAGTTGTCGAGTGGGAACCTTCGCCTGGAAGTTGAGGTGATGATTTATGATGATGATGGTTGGACAATTCTGGAAAATGATGAATCGGATGCCAAGATGAATCATGATCATGTTGGATTGGCGGGGTGCACAGTTTTGGAAGGCAAGGGCCAACTGTGGCTTTTCTTCACCTCACTTAACACCAGTTGGGCACATGTTCGTGGCAGCAACAGCTTTTAGCCTGGAAATGCCTGGAATAATTACATGTGACATCATGTGACCAGGTTTGAGGTAGTCACGTAGTCGAAGGTGGTACATACGATCGACTGCTGCAGTGCATTCTCATCTGGCGTATGAAGCGATCTTCCGGAATTGCCAATGGCTGGCTGGAATCTTCCCGATTTGTAGATACATTGCCTCTTTAACATTGAATCTTCATGACATTTCCAGCCATGAACAATTTCTGGAAGGTAGTGGGGGTGTAATCCCTTCTTAATGACGTCCGATTTGTTCAAAGATTTAATTCCCCAAAAACAAGTGGCAACATGTGGCTGTTTCCTGAAATGGGGTACCCCCTAATCATCAATTTTAATATTATATATATATATATAATGTGTATATATATATATATATTTAAATAGGATTTTCCAGTGTAGATTATACTATAAACCATCCATTTTGGGGTACCCCCATTTATGGAAACCCCTATGTGGTGTGGTTCATTCTTGGGGATTGCGACACTTTTTGTGCAGGCCAAGCATAAGGCCATCTTCGGCGCAAGCTCAGAGGTGGATCGAGCAAAAGCTTTTGCCGAGGCGGGCGGTCCTCTTGTAGCTCTGGTTACCTCGGAGAGCTTGGTCTGGACCACATTAGCCACCAATTGGTCTAGTGTTTGCATCAACATTTGGTGCCAAAGGCATCCAAATTTCTGATGGCTTCAAACGAGTTGTTGACTGATCCGTACCCTCCTCGCATGGTGTCCATTGTTAGGCACTTCCCGAAGCACTGCAGCCCTTGGGCGGTATCGCAACTGGCGATCTGGCGCGCTGCCGGGGGGATTTCTGGGAGCCACGCAGCAAAATTTCAGCCTGGTGACTACGGGGATGTACCATCAATAAATGGGGATATTTATTGGTGTATAATAATGTATACATAATAGGGATAGCGAACCTGAGATGTATTTCATCAACCGCCATTTGTTTAGATCATTTAGGTCCGTCCAATAATGGGGGATACACCAAAGTCAGCCAAAATCACCATTTAAATGGGAAAGATCATGACAAACCATGAGATTTTGCACCCAACTTGCAGACAAGTGATGGCAAATGATGGCAGGTGGTATACCAAACCGGCCCTGTAGTGTTCCCAAAAGAAGTCGCCAAGAAGTTGACCGCTTCCAACATGTTGGGCCTGACGACCTTGGTGACCCAAAGGTCATCCCAGGGCTCGGCTAGGTGCTTGGGAAGAGCAAGGTCTTCGCCAAGCAACCCGTGATGATCCGCTTGGACAAAGCTCGAGATATGGCTGTCTCGACGTGACCTGGAGCGATTTTTTGGGACTTCGGTGACTTCGGGTGGATTTTCCAGCACAGTTTCAGGTGAAGGCGGACAGATTTGGAATGTGAACATGAACAACATCTTGGGGTTTCAAGAGAAAGAATTATCCTGGTCTGATTGCAATTCTGGTAGATGGCGTTCTCTTTCTGGCTGTGGGACATCAATGTCATTTCGGGCACGTTGGTGAGTGACTCCTGCAATCTCAGCGCGGTCCCGCGATGTGGACTTTTCGGAAGGATGATCAAAACACATACAAACACCATCTGTGTAAACCAGTGTTTTCTAATGTTCTTTGCTCCACTGAACATTGATGAACATAAACACGTCCGCCGAGACAGTAAAACAATCGATGACTCGGATGACTGCAGCAGGTACGCCATCGATATCCAACGAGTCTGGCGCGGTGGCAGGCCTAAGCTTGGGGTGTCGAATCCAGCAATGGGCTCTCAGATGATTGGATCATCGTCTCCCGCGGGGTCTCCAAAAAGATAGAACCGTCAAAGAGTTCATCGATGATTATAACCTTCATTCCGCGTGTCCAAATTGTGTATTTATTTTGGGGTCACTGTACATTAATTATCATTTTAGAATTATATTGATATTGTCAACTGATGTCAGCTGTAGCTTCCCTTCTCTCATATCAAAACGAAAGTGACTGCTTCCAAGCATGACAAGCATATCGATTGGATGGGAACAGCGCATTCAAGAATATGTTCAAGATGTTCATGATGCGATTCATGAATTTCATATATTTTTCCATGAGAAACCAAGCCATGAGCCATGACCATGGGAAATTCATCAGAAGAACCTCCCATTTTTAGTTCCGCCAGGACGAGGAAAATGATGGCAACATGCAAAGTGGTCATGGCCTCAGGTTCGCATAGTGAGAGCCGCGAAAAAAGGCAGGTCATTTGTAGAAATTCTAATATTGTATGTACACGCACATACACATACACGATATCATACATACAGATATAATATAATTATGTAACCTGATAAATATCATATAATATACAATACATAGAGATAGAAATGTCAATCAGAATGTGTGCACGATGCATGCAGGTTTTCGACCAACTGAAATCGTGGTGCGCGGCCAATGACTTCTACAAAGCCCCTGGCAGGTGCCAACGGACCAACGGGGATACCATGGATTCATGGGATGTAACGGTGATATTTTCTGAGGATTATCATGAAATCATATATAATATATTATAATATTATAGAATCACATATATATATATATATATATATATGTATGTAAGTATATCCCATTTAGGCAATGTTGCCTGTTGGGAGGTATTCAAGATAGTGCCCCGAAATAGGGTATAATGTTGGGATTACCCGCATCACATGGGATTTGACTGTATATAGTTTTGCTCCCATCTCAATCTGGGCATGTCTACAGTTGAGGATTGAACATACGTTGCACTCATCACACGTTTTTGCCCATCTTGGATCTGATTAGATACCTTGTTTCAAGTATTTCTTAGCAAGATGACTTACTGTTCCTCTCCGTTTCTCAAGATTTGGGTGAAGTACCAATGGGGGTTTCCTGGGTGTACCCCAATAGCTGGTTGGTTTATATTGGAAAAGCCATCTATAAATGGATGATGACTAGGGATACCCCCTATGACTTAGGAAACCTCCAAATAAGCCCCACCCGGCTGATCAGTACCGCGGTGAAGAAGCTGAAGACTCCGGATGCCATCCTGTCCGAGGTGCCGTGGTGTGGTGAATAGCCATGGTGAATGGTCAGTCCCCTATGGGTTGTCCATGGTTATCCTGTTTACAAGTGGGTTATAACATGTTATAACAGTATAACCCCACTTGCTAACCACATCTAACCACTTACTGAGTGGGATGATCCTCAAAGCGCAGACCTCTTGATTTTTGCCGCATAGTCAGCATATTCAGCAGCCTCAGAGTCTGGGGACCATCATTTTGAGCTGCAGCCATGTTTTGTGGTTAGCTCAGGCTGCAAAAGTTGACGACATCTTCCGGAAGGCTGTGGGCAGTTGGTGACGTAAGGAGTGGATAGGCCGCTTTCATTGACTGGCACAGGGTTAGCAGCAAAAACTCACAAAAACACAGGCTGCTCAAGAGGAGAGTGAATTCCGAAGGATTCCAGACTTGGAGTGCTTTGAGGCCAGCCCTTTTTGAATTCATTATTGACCTGGCAAAATTGCAGACCACCATGTTTCACCCAAATTTTGTGGAGGTTTCTTAATTCAGCTATAGTGTCCATAGATGACGATTGTGTCCCACATAGTATTCACCCCCGACACAAGAAAGTAATCAACATGTTCACGTAGAAATAAAGATATACATATTTCATATTTAATTATATATATTTATAATTTATAATCTATTTATGTCTATCACAATACATTTCCAACATTTTCCCCATGTCTACTACCATTAAATTACCCTATGATCTCCACAAACTCCGGCCACGGCCACCCTGGCCTTTGCAAAGGCTGAAGGCCTGCCTCTGCCTGTGCCACGGCGCAAGGAAGTTGAGAAGGTTGGAGGAAAACCTGGTGACATCTGGTGACGCTTGAGTCTGAAAATGGATGACGCCCCCATCCATTGTTTTTTCGGGAAGATGATCATCAACCAATAGATCTTGGGGTACCATATTTTCGGACAACCCCGCTTCATTCTCCCATCTATGACTAAGCATATACACACATATTATATATACATGCATGAATATATATATATATGTCCCAGCCATCATTGTTTCGCGGTGGCATTGCTTTTTGCCACCCCTGGAGCCCGGAGGTGAAGGAAAGAATGCAGAAGGAAGCCAAAGAGATCAAGCATATCAAGGTGGAAGTGGCAAGTTTTCATTGGGTTTAAGGGAAAGTCGTATAACTGGAAACCACGGATTTTCCCATGAAATATATCGGGGGGGTTCCGGTTATTTTTTTCCCCTTAAACCAATCCATTGATAAAAAGGCTTTTGCATGGTTTCTGAAGGGGAGCAAAACAGATTGGTTTCTGGTTTTGTTGTAGCATTTTCGTGACAATCATGGGACAATGACGTCCACTTTCAGGGAAAGCCGTATATTATGATGGACACTTGATGCACATTTCAATGGAGATAGGTCATGCGTCGTGATGCTTCAAGCTGCTGTCGACATGTCCTTGAAAGCTCCGCTGCCAGGGTATCAGCAGCAGCATCAACCCTGTCGAGATCGAGGAGGCCGGATTCTACTGCGAAATCCTGCACCAGTTGATAGGGTTGATAGGTGGTGTACACATGTTTACAGCGTTATTTACAGGGTTTCAACATTTTTAAACATGTTTCAAACATCCAAGGTGGTGCAGGATTTCTTCCATCCACAGTAGGTAGCTATGGTATAGATGGCCCATAAGAATATATGATCAACGATGCTGATTTACCAAACTCAAACACGGTGATTTTTTTTCCAGTTCTCTACTTTGAACCACCAGATGGTAGAAACGGTTTCGCCTCCGATCCTGGCGGCAATTTTAGGATCCACAAGTCGCACACATCGTTTTGAAAAGGTGATTATTATATATTATGACAAAACTCGACCCTTTTTGGGGTACTTTTTGATACCATGTGATACCAATCCTACATGAATGTCCAACATAGTGGTAAATTTCCAAAGAATGGTAAATCGGTAGAATCTATATTTTGTTAACGAGGTTACTATGTGCAACTCGTGACTGGTGTCAGAAGGCAATCCATAAAGGGAAAAACTGCTTATATATATACAGTAGTTGTTTGCTTTATGGGATCCACAGTTGATGGTTTCATAGGGAATCCCTAGCAGTTGCCCTACTTTTTCCTCTTTCAGGAGATCGCATTTCACCCTATTCCTACGTCACAATGTCACAATCACCAGCCTACCGGCTGTCACCTCATGTGACTCATGTGGTTGCTGATTAGTTGCAGATGGAGGACAGTTGAACAGTGACAGTTGCATCGTTTTGAAGATAGTCTACAGTACAAAGAAAATGTTATGCCGTGTGACTTTTTGTTGGCAATCGTCATTTCTATAGATTGATATTGATAGAAAACGAGGCTGGAAGAAGCCAGTTGTGGCAGAACAAGGGGTCATCCACAGCCCGACTTTTACGTTGCCCCTCCCGCTGATCATCAGGCTTTTGCTCGCGCGAAAGACCTGGAAATTATGGACCTCCCGGAGGCGAAAATTCCCATGCTATCCGGTTGGTGGTTTGATTGGTGGAATCAGCAAGAAACATATTTTTCACCTTGGGTTGGCTGTTTTTAACATATTTTTTTCGGCCATTTCTGAGTGTTTCGGTTTTGTTAAAAACGCTCAACTAGCCAAATATTCAGAGACACACCGGCCAACTTCTGGCAGATCCACCGTTTCTTTCTTGCAGCTGGTGGCTGATGTTCTCTCTCGCCAGCAAGATGTTAAAAGCAACCAACCCTCTCTCAAGCAACTTTCTCAGAGCTTGCTTGGCAACTTGATTAAATTCATTGGACAATGGAAGTTCCCATAGAATCCCATAGATGGGTAGTGAGCAATTAATGCACTGGTTCTCAATCTAGTTGGAACTGGGATAGCATGAGGCTTTACATACCCCACTAGTTTTAACTATCCTCCCAGAATTAGTTCAAAGGAATATCTCCTGGAAAACGTACCGGTGGATTTCCTGTAGATTTTCCCTCAAATCATTGATATTGATATCCCAACATAACCAAAGTGGCTAGCCGCTCAGGTGACTGGCCTGCAGTCTCGCCTCAAGAAATTGGCCAAGCAGGTTCCATCGGTTAAGGTGCGGGGCCCTGATGTCCCTGCCTTGGATCATCTTGGATTTGTTGGGCAATCCTTGGAGTCTCTGATCTCTAGAGTCTCGGGACAATCACCATGAATCATTTGAAATCCATGAATCTTTCCATGTGTTTCCATGGTTTTTCCTGTGAAAGATGGGCATTTTCCATGGATTTTCCAGATGGTACCATACGAATCCGGTCTCGGATGTCTTGGGGATCCCATCGACCGGAGGTCTGGTTCTTTGAAACTGCCATAGCTACTGGAGACATCTGGAAACTAAAAAAGAGGGTAGCCATACTTCATGGTATAATAGATAATAGCAAGTAATAGCAAAATATTACCTGGTAATTTTTTCGCAACCATGATTTGGATTTAGGGATTCCTCACCAATTGGGACTGTCACTTCAGACGTGACGTAACCTGCGTTAGGCCATTCAGACGGCGCTCGAAGAGGAGGACAAGTGTTGTGGGGTTTTGGGGGTTTGGATTTCGTCGAGCGACTGGATGGATAGTTTATATATATATATAATACGTTATAATACTAAGTAATCCGTTAATATATATATATATTGTATTATGATATGTATATATTATATAGGCTATAGGTATGATGGGTATACAGATATCATATCTATATACATCGGCTAAGAGCTGGATGCATCGGCTATACAGCCTTCGAGGCCATGATTTTGGATCAGGACTTGGAGAAGCTCCAAGAAGTCATGGATGCGGTACCGGATGCCAAGCTGCGGCTATGAAGATTTCACGCTTATTTGGTGCCACACTTCAACAGCATTCCTGAAATTTAATGTATAATATGTATATATATAATTATATATATACACATACATTGTATGTTTAATATATATATATACATACATGTAAGATTATATGTATATGTTATCTAGATGAGATAGGTAACCCATTTGCAAAGTATCCAAACTTCAATTGACATGTCAAAATTGCATTCCGGATTCTGGTGCCTAGCTACTCGGAGATAGGATGAGATGTTTGTTGGAATGGCGGCTGAACATATCTTCAACTCCAGCTATACTTTGGCGTGAAAAAACACGAAAAACTGACAACCGGGTTTTATGGTCGATAGCCAGATAGCTTCAAGGGCTAGTTGGGTTGTATAACCATTGAATAACCCATATATGCCGTATAAATTCTATAGCCAGATAGCTTCATGCCGCCGGCATTTTGCTTCAAGGATTAGTTGTAGTCCATGAGTCGTGCAAAGCTTTCGCCACACCCGCGAAGCTTGCCACGACTGCGCCGCCCTGAGTTGATGGCATTTTCCCAACTTCCTATGTCGAAATGATGCGTCGAAATTGGGTACCCCAGTATTAATACTAAGATCATCCAATTACTGTATTAATACTAAAGATAATTTATGATTAATTTAATACTGAAGATAGACATTCCAAATATTCCAATCTGTGATTTTTTCAGGTCTTTAAATTTTGATCCATAGCCAATAAACCATGGATGGAAAACCAGTAATCCCATGTTGTTGACTAAAACCAGTGCCACAGGCCTGAAAGATGACCCAGAGGACAGGGGGCCATGGGGCATGGGGTGACATATGGGGGTTTCCTAAGTCATGGGGATCCCCAATACCTGGATGGTTTAGAATAGAAAATTTGAAAATAAGATGAATGATTTGGGGGCGCCACCACGAAGTGGAAACCTCCATACGTGATACACCAATACATCAATATCTCGGACAGCTTCTGAGTGGTGCGCTCACAGCGTGAGCAGTGCGGCGCAGCACAGGTTCGGGTCCAACCAACTGCTTTGTACAGACTCAAAGAGCGGGCGCATGAGTTTGCACGCGCCCGCCTTCCACAGTAGTCCACAGGCTTGAACCCGGCATCGCCAGGCACAGCTTGTGTCAGACAAGTCTACCAACACATTTACCTACCAGCAGGTACCACTACACTTATCCAGCAGGCCACCTGCGGCTCATGCAAACAAAAATTATTGGATTCGGTTGTAAGAATTAACAAAAGGAGAAAGTTGATGCTGTACAAAAATTTCTCTCAAGTGGGACAAAAAAAACGAGTGTGCGACCCATGCGGTCAAAACACGATTGTGCAGTTATGTGGGGCCACGGTGTGAGCCACCGGGCCTCGTTGTTGGGCGCCCCAATGACACTGCCCGTGTGTTCGTTCCATGCCAGACTCATGCCACCATGTATGTGGGACCAAATGCTGCCCCAAGCATATCACAAGATAATCTGCTTCTCACCCATGAGGGCCACAACATATGAGGAGCCTATGCCGGTTCCCTCTGTTTGAGCATGACAGGTTGCAAACGTATCACAGCCAAGCAATCGCCGCATCCGCTGACAAACACGGGAATCACCATTTCGGCCCAGAGTAGAAGTAGAGACGGCAAGCATCTCCAACTCACAAACCGGTGAATTACCATCTTTGTGCGGTGTGAATGATGTGTGCGCAAGCACCGCCAGCTCAAACATGTGACTCGCAACCTCTGCGCAGTGATGAAGTAAGAAGCCCCAGCACGATGTGCTCCACAATGTCTTGAACTTCAAAGTGTTGGAAACGCAAGGCGGCTTTCCAAAATGACCGAGCTCCATGGCACAACTAACTAGTGGTAACAACCCCCAGGGATCAGCCGTCTCAGCCACACTGCTGGAAAGACCTGGGCCCGTGGCTACACCAATACATCAATGATACAAACTGGGTGGTTTGCAGAGGTTGATAGGGAAAGTGACGAGTCTAGCCAGTTCTCATATATGTTCACTAAATCAGATGGCAGGAGCGCATTTCAGGCATGGGTACTGGACACTTTACGGGTTCAGTCCGTAGCCAGTCACAGTTCCGGTTTTTTGCTGCCAAGAATGAGGCACGGGTACCATCCCAAAATCACCAGGAACCAGCAACCAGGAACAAAAATAGTAGATGAGTTGTTGAAATTGATCATGGAGTCGTTGACAGATATTATATAGTCCTGGCCTGGCAGAATCTTCGAGATCATTCTACTCACTGATGTAGACCTTGGCCAAATGATATGGAACTAATTTGTATTGATGATTGGATCATGGTTTTCATCCTTATGGCAGGCATTGAAAAAAAACCAAGAGGATCACCCTTCACTTTGCGTGTTTTGCAGGCCCCTCCTTGGCCTGAGCCAGTAGCAGAACAGGTTCTTCAAGTCTCTTCACAAGCTTCAAAGCTGATGTTTGGAAACAGCGGCTTATGTTTGGGGCACGAGAATTTCACGGAAGGTTTCTGGCATTGAAATGACTCACTAAGACATTCTGGTGAGGATCTGCCCCCCTGTGCCCGTTTGTGCACCGGGAACATCAGCCTTGAAGAGCCACGAATCTCGAGATTTTTGTGACCAAATCATTTGGAACTCAATTTCTGGTGTTTTTGCTGGATATTGGCGAGGTATCCCATCCTTAAAGCGTCACAGACAAGCCATCCATTCTGCCTCCTGACGCCATGAGCGGCTGCCATGTGGAAAGTGTGGCTTCTCTTTGGGGTAGTACCTCGGACTTGAACATCTCGACCCAGACCCAATGGCTCTGAAAATGGCCATGTTTCAAGAATAATGTTTTTTTTGGGATATAATACCAATAATTTGATATTTGGTTCTGTCTGAAAATGAGAGAGTGGCCTCCAAAAGGTCATCGTGCGAGAGGGAACATGATGATTAAGCATTGGATGGAATGGGGTAATCAATGTCACCAATCGCTACCCATTGATTTTCTTGTTGGAGCGAAGAATGTTTTTTCTTGACTGGGACCGAATGTTCTGATACCATCTTTTGACACCGGAATATCAAGTCTAACACAGCTATGGCAAACCACAATGTTTAAATATATTTATCAATATTTATCATATTTTGATTTTTTGATAGGTCAATCATCGAACTAAGTGGGCCATGGCTTCCAGAGGGGAAAAGTGTTGGCTTCCTGAAGAAAAAAACCAAGGCTTTCATCTTGGCAGCCTTTCTCTTCCTCACAAATGCATCAGGTGGTGCGTTGCGTTTGGGTGTTTTCAAGTGGGACACTATGGAATCAGCCCAAAAGCGATTGGTTTCTGTAGATCGGCAAGATTATGAGGAAAGTTGTACTCGTAGATGGATATGATTTTTCCGCAGTTTGCAGATGCTGCCACTTTCTGAATGGTTTCCGCAGGGTCTCCTGTGATCACAGGTAGCAGTGAGCAAGTTGCACCGGCAGTTCCTGCGCTTGTTGCGCCAGACACAAGCATCGCAGGCGCGATAGTTGTGTTTCTTGATCCAACGGGGCTTCTCAGGTGGTCCCGTGGGCGAAACAGCACTGAGGCTGAAGAAATCATTCAGAGATTTCCATTTTTTGCCATTTTACATCAAAGCACGTGCCTGTTCATCCTTTTCACATGGAACTTTTGTTCTCTTTCTTTTTGGTTTATCCACAATTCATGACCGTCCGAAGCCTCCTGGGCTCGGTGATCGAAGAATGGCCACCCAGAGCTTTCAGGACCCAAATGGGTGCCAGACCCGCCATGACCCACCACTTTCGCACAGGGTCCTTTAGCATATTAATATCCATTAATTGAAAAACCTGCACTATAAGTTAATGGATATTAATATTAATTACATAGCATATAATATCCATTGTACTATTGTTAGTTAATATCCATATTAATATGTTTTACAATAAGTTACTTATACCTATCTTTAACTCGTCCCCGAGGTGAGATCGATGGAAGGTCTTCTTGGGAAGACTTGTTTGCCTGGCATGCTTCCATTGTGGGACGGTGGAAAATTGCCATGCAAAGCTGGCGGACATTCCCCAGGTTTGGTGGGTAAACTGGGTAAATGGATAGATAGATAGACAAGATAGATAGATACGTATATAATTATATATATATTACCATCGCCTACATGTTTTTATCATTTGTTTCCATGTTTGTTCCATTTTTCGCCAGGTGAGGCCAGGCCAGATCTTCAATCCATTGCCAGGTGTGTGGCGAGTACTTTTCCAAGGCCTGAGCCAATCGTGAGGCGCAGGGGGAAGGCCATGGTAAAGGGTAGCCGAAATTTCGGACAAAACTCATTTGGAGATGATGAATGATGATAATTTGCCGTTTTTCTGGATTTGATGTGTGTGATGTGCATGATTCAGATGTCAAAATGGGATTTAACCGGCCAAGATGGGGATTTAACCATCGGGACTCAACCTAGCCAAACCAGGGGCAGGGACCATCCAGTCCGGGCAGTCCAGTCCGACTGTGAATTGATCGAGGATTTTCCCATCTTTTCCCATTCAAAACCTCCATCGCCATGGGGAATTCTGAGCCAGGAGCAGTAGCAGCCTGAAACAGTTGGAGGCCAGGAAAACCGCAGCAACTTTGCTTCTATCGTCAACAAGTAGGCGTATATATATATATATTAATATATATAATATATATATATATATATTATATATATATTATATATATTATATATATTATATATATATTATATATATATATATATTATATATATATATATACGCGCAACGCCTGGGCTTTGCCCCAGCGTTGCAGCGTCGAGGGTTCCCATTCCCAATCAAATGTTGTTGCAACTTTACATTCAAGTGGGAAGATCAACAAAGGTATTAGGGAATTTGAACATCCCAAACTCGTTAAACTTTACATTTAATTGGGAAAATCAACAAAGGTATTAGAGAATATTAAGATCCCACCCCCCTCAAACTCTAC